>JACCDH011693898.1_pt1 | contig 28569 bp, 21 predicted proteins | sample 7442481 | NCBI WGS metagenome assembly JACCDH01 (sample SAMN15323433, study PRJNA562643) | freshwater metagenome | isolation source: river surface water | place: USA:Blue River Watershed | collected 2017-08-15 | reverse complement strand
GGTTATCGCAGGCCGCCGGTTCATACCCGCTTCAAGCCCGGCAAATCTGGTAATCCAAAGGGACGCCCCAAGGGGCAGCGCAACCTCACAAGTGAGGTCGAAAAGGCAATGGCCATGCCCGTACCGGTTACCGTCAATGGTCGCCGTAAGAATGTCAGGACACTTACAGCGCTGGTTTGGAGGCTGCGGGAGAAGGCACTTGGCGGTGATCACAAGTCACTGCTGCTCCTCATCAACCTCATTCAATCGAGCCAGGGTGAGGAGAAGGGCCAGGAGAGCCTGAGCGCCCTGCTCGCCGAAGACGCGGCGATCCTCAGAGATGTCGGGCTCCTTGGCAGCACTGGAGGGGGTGATGACGATCAATGACCAGCGCCTGCTGGCAGCGCTCCTGCGCAGCAGCTTGTCTCACTTCGTGCGCAAAGCCTTCGCGACTGTCAGCCCGGGCGAGGTGTTCTTGCCCAATTGGCACCTTGAGGCTCTTTGCTATCACCTTGAGCTGGTGCGCGCCGGCAAGATTAAGCGGCTCAAGATTGAGGTGCCGCCGCGCTCACTCAAATCTGTTTGCGCATCTGTAGCCTTCCCGGCCTTCATCCTGGGCCATGATCCCACCGCCAAGATTATCACCGTCAGCTATTCCAGCGACCTTGCCGCCAAGCACGCTGCTGATTGCCGAGCTGTCATGCAGTCCGCTTGGTTCCAGGACCTGTTTCCGCAGACGCGGATCAGTTCGGCCAAGAACCAGGAAGCCAATTACGAAACCACTGCGCGCGGCTTCCGCTACGCGACTTCGGTCGGCGGCACGCTGACGGGGCGGGGCGGCAATCTCATTATCATCGATGACCCGCTCAAACCTGAAGACGCTCAATCTGAGGCGCGGCGTGAGAGCGTCAACAGCTGGTATAGCCGAACGCTGCTCTCCCGCCTCAACAACAAGGCCGCTGATGCCATCATCCTGGTGCAGCAGCGGCTCCATATGGATGACCTTGCCGGGCACGTTGAGGACCTCGATGATTGGGTGACGTTGCGACTGCCAGCAATCGCTGAGGAAGATTGCGCCGTTCCGATTGGACCCGGTATTTGCCACCACCGGCGGGCAGGGGACCTGCTCCATCCAGCGCGCGAGCCGCACGATGTATTGGACAACCTGCGCCGTGCGCTCGGTAGTGCGACATTCTCCGCCCAGTATCAGCAATGTCCTGTCCCGAGCGAAGGCGAGATTGTGAAGTGGGCCTGGTTCCAGCGCTACAGCTCACCGCCGCCATCCCACCAGATGACGATCTGCCAGTCGTGGGACACAGCCTCAAAGGCGGACGAGCACCATGATTACAGCGTCTGCACCACTTGGGGTATAGCCGGCGATCGCTACTACCTCCTTGATGTCGAGCGAGAGCGACTTGATTTTCCATCCCTCAAGCGGCGGGTGATTGAACTTGCTCGGCATTGGGGGCCTCGAACCATCCTTATCGAGGACAAGGGCTCTGGCACTGCGCTAATCCAACAGTTGCGCAGCGAGAGCCACGGTATCCCGTTCCCCACGCCGTTCATTCCAAAGGACGACAAATTGACCAGGCTTCACGCCCAGTCTGCTCAGATTGAGGCCGGACATGTCTATCTGCCTGAGCGAGCGGCGTGGCTTGATGATCTGCGCTCTGAGATCGCGGCGTTCCCGCAAGGGCGGCACGATGATCAGATCGATAGCATTAGCCAGTTTCTGGCGTGGCACTTTGAATGGCGTAGCCGGTTGGCGCAGCAGGTTAAGCTTGTGGGGGTGTGAGCTCTCGTTAGTGAACCTTACGCACTAACTCCGGCTGATTTTTTTCTCTCAATTGCCCCCTAAACCGCCCTTGTCGCTTTGGATGCATACCAAAGAGGCTAGAATTAGCCACAGAGCGTTCGCAATCCGCTTTCCTCCAAATTTGCATCATTCGCTCTAAGCTGGCAATTCGAGCTCATGCAGTCGCAATCGTCCCAACATTGGCAGATAGAAGATCCGGCTGAGCCGATTGAAGGTTTGAAGGCACTATTCATGGTGCATCGTGCCGAACTTATCCGCTTCATCACGGCTCGCAGCGGGGATGAAGTTGAGGCGGACGATCTCATGCAGGAACTTTGGCTAAAACTTGATAAGCTTAGCACGGGTCCCATTGCGCACGCTCGCGCCTATCTCTTTCAGATGGCCAATAATCTTGTTCTGGACCATCGGCGAAGCAGACGGCGCAGCATGTCCAGAGACCGCCAATGGTCAGGCGAGGGTGGAGATCCCATCCTGCACCCAGCGGAGCGACCCGACCCGTCATTGACTGCGGAAGAGGCGCTATGCCGCGATGAGGAAATTGCAGCGCTCCGAAGTGCGATAGAGCAATTGCCACCTCGATCCCAGATCGCGTTAAGGCAGTATCGGCTCGAAGGGCTGGGCCAGTCTGAAATCGCAAGGAATATGGGTATCAGCCGCAGCGGCGTTGAAAAGCACTTGGTGGCGGCCATGCGAAATTTAAGAATTGCGCTGGGAAGCTGCGGAATACTGGAGCCTGTGACGTCTTCTGATCAGCGAACAGATGGCGAAGGTCTCTCTGAGATGGATCAGCGGTCATGACGGACAGAAGCGCTATCTTGGAAGAAGCTGCGGCATGGCACCTTGCCAGTTCCGGCAATGACATGGATTGGGATGCCTTCACGGTATGGCTTGAGGCAGATTCACGCAATCGGGCCGCCTACGATGACATTGCGTTGACCGACGCTCTGCTCAAGGAGCACGCTAGTATTTTGCGGGCGGCGGCAACCGAACAGGGAATGCAATTGTTTCCGGAAAAGCGCCGGTTGACCCGTTATCAAGCTGGTTTTGCGATTGCAGCGAGCCTAATTCTTGCGATTACCGGCCTGATGCTTCGCGATACCACCACTGTTTATAGGGCAGGGGAAAGTGCCCAGAAAATCACGCTTTCTGATGGGTCGACAATCGAACTGGCGCCACACAGCCAGCTCGCGTTGGGCCGCAACGAGCGGGAGCTTTCTCTCGACGGCGGGGCCTATTTCAAGATAAGGCATGATCCCGATCGGACGATGACACTTACTGCGGGTCCCATTAAGATCAGTGATATAGGCACCGAATTCGATGTCCAGTCGACCGAACAAGAGGTCAGACTGGAGGTAAGTGACGGCGAAGTTCGAGTGACATCTGAACAGCTGGACCAACCTATCGAAATTTCAAGGGGCAAAGCGTTTTTGCTCGATAATCGCGACCGCCAGGCCACGGTCACCGAAATTGCGATTTCGGATGTCGGGGCTTGGCGTGCGGGCCGGCTATCATTCTCAAACACCCCGCTTGAACTGGTTGCCATCGATCTGAAACGATATACTGGCTTGGATGTAATCGTGGCTGACCAGCTGAAGCGGCGTCGCTTTTCCGGAACTCTGACAATTGGCAATGGACAAAAGTCACTCGCTGATCTTGCGCAAATCATGGGCCTCGGCGTTGATCGCAGCGGTGGCGCTTACAGGCTTGTGCCCGCAAAGCGTTGAAGCAAGAGCGCCATCGGACCGGGCTGCAGCCCGTGAAGTCAGCATCCCAGAGCTGCCTTTGCACCGGGCAATGTCTGAACTTTCCCGACAGGCAGGGGTTTCTATCGGGTACGAAGGTGCCTTGCCGCCAGTCAGAACTAACCCGATCCGCGGCAGGCTAAGCCCGGCCGAGGCTCTGCGGCTAATGCTCAAAGGCTTGCCGCTTCAAGCGCGAAAGGTCGGCGAAACAGCATGGCGCATCGTGCCGAGTTCGATCCCGAAAAAAACGCCTGCCGATCCCGAACGGCTAGCACGGTCGGAGCCCCCCCCTGAAAACATCGACCCGATCGGTATCGTGGTATCCGCAAACAAATTCCCCAGAGAGCTGATCGATATCCCGCGATCAATTGGCCTAGTCTTGCCTGATATCCTGCAGCAAATCAGCGCAGATAATGGCACGGCCACTATAGCAAGAGGTCTTCATGGCATTTCGGTCGCTGGCGGGGGATCAGGGCGAAACCAGATTTTTTTGCGCGGTGTGGCGGATAGTCCATTCGCAGGCTTGAATCAGGCAACGGTCGCAGTCCTGATGGATGGGGTTCGAATGACCTATTCGGCCCCGGACCCGGACTTGCGATTGGTGGATGTGAAACAGGCTGAAATTCTCAGTGGCCCGCAAGGCTCGCTATACGGTCTGGGCGTGCTGGGCGGAATTTATCAGATTGTCACCAATCCGGCGGATGTCTCTAAAGTCTCGGCTTCGGCCGGGCTTGGCCTGTCGCTGGTCGCGGGCGGACCTTTGGGACATAATGGCGCGGCCGTGCTCAACATGCCGATCGTTCCCGAAGTCATGGCGGTGCGCTTTGTTGGTTACGGATCACAGGCGGGCGGCTGGGTCCACACAGGGACGCGGTGGGATGCCAATGCGCTTGGCGCATATGGTGGCCGCATGACGCTCGGGCTAGATCTCGGCCCGGACTGGCGCCTTGATGTCAAAGGGGCTTCTCAGAAGTTGAAATCGGCAGACAGCCAATATGTTTACGCGGCTGGCTCGCGCAGCCGCCCGGATCAGCTTCCCGAACCTTACACCACCCAATTCGAACATGCGGCTCTGCAGCTGAACGGCACACTGGGCGGCATCGATATAGTCGTGCTGTCAGGCCAAACTTGGCAACGAACCAGCGAACAATTGGACGCTACGGTCGGAGCCGGCAGTTTCGGGCTGGAGGATCCGGTCAAGTACATCGACAAGCGAAACTACAAAGTTTGGGATTCGGAACTGCGTTTCTCGGGGACCTGGAAGTCATGGGATTTTCTAGGAGGCATTTCCCACGTCGAAGCAATCCGGCACATGGACCGAAACCTTTATGGCATCGATCGGGCGGACTCGGCCAGCATCGACAACGGCCAGCGAACCAGTTTGGAAAGCTCTGTTTTCGGCAACGTGACCTGGAAATTGGGGTCTGGGTTTTCGCTTCAAGGCGGAGGGAGGCTGTTCCGGGCAACGATCCAAGAAGATCGCAAGCAAGGAAGTGCGGCAAACGCGATCGAGGTCAGGCAAACCGGATTTACACCCGAGGTGGCTTTCAGTTGGCGGCCCCATTCCGACCGGATAGTTTACCTACGCTATGGTTCGGCATTCCGCTTGAGCGGCCTTGGTATCTCTTCGCCTCTCTTTGACCAGGATTGCATTGAGGAGGGCGATTGCGGTGAGGTGGAAACCAATCCTGGCGATGATCTGAAAACCATCGAGGCAGGGTTGAAGGAGCAATTTGTCCGCGGCGGAACGCTTGATGCCAGTGCCTACTATACGTCATGGCGCAATCTTCAGTCGACCTTTCTCGCCAGCAATGGACTGACCGAAAGCGGCACGGCTGGCGATGCTAGGATCATCGGCGGTGAAATTGCTGTAAATCTGCCGCTAGGACATTGGAACCTGGCGATTGGCGCCGCGTTTCAGGATGCCCGCTTGGTTCATGTGGAATTTACCAGCCAGGAAGATGAGCAAAAGCGCCTGCCCGTGGTTCCGCGCTATACTGGCAGCATTGCCTTGAAACGGCATTTCCAGCTTGGCGACGCCCGAGGATGGTTGCAGACATCCTTGCGCTACATCGGCCCCGCCCGGCTCAGCTTCGATCCCCAGCTCGACGGCGAGATGGGCAATTACGTCGACGCTGGTGTGCAAGGAAGAATTTCGCATGGTGCCCTAGAATTCGGCATCGATGTAAAAAATATCTTCGCCAAAGGCGGCAACACTTATGCGCTGGGCAACCAGTTTAGGGCTATAACCATGCGCCAGTACATGCCGCAAGCCCCTACTTCAATTACGGCAACAGCTGGATTACGTTTCTAAGAGTAATCAAGAAACTTCGAATGGCTATTGGCGCGCTGTTTGCTCAGTATCTGGCGCTATCATGAGATACGCTATTTTTTATGTATTATGAAGCAAGATTTACTGAGTGGGCGCAGTCTCATATGGCGAACGGTCACATCTTTCACTTCAAGGTCTGCGACTTCAAAAAAATCACACCAGTCATTAATGCTTCTGAAGCTGAATGGTAGCGGCATCTTGATAATTTCTAATTTCCCATTCTGCTTCAGTGCCTTGATGCTGCCAATAACCATATTCGAAAATAAGTCATTGAAGCAAACAAATGCCCATTGCCACGGCGTAAAAAATGCATCTTCGTAAATAACTAATATTTTTTTTGATACTCGGCGCATTTCTCTCACGAGAAATGCGTGCCTTCTGTCATGATGTAAGACAAATGCAGCGAAAACAACATCGAAATGGTCATCTGGGAAGGGGAGGTTTTTCCCATCGAATAACTTAATGTCTACACCATCTTCCTGATAGTCAATAATATCAACGCCAATCACATCTGCGTCAAACGCTGACGTAACACGTTTAAGAAAGGCGCCGCTCCCAGCGCCCACGTCTAAAACCTTGAACCCCGGTTTGACGTGAGGTTCCATGGCTTTCAATCGATCTTCGATTTCTCGTTCTTCGCTTATATCAACTAATTTAGAGAATAATTTTTTTGGAACAAAAACAAGAAATATTGCAATAATAATCAATATTGGTGGAAATAAAAATGATAAAGGAAAATTTATGATATTTCTTTTAAAAGATATAAGATTTTTCATTTTGCTTCTTTATTTTAAATTTTTTAACTTGAATTGCTATTCAATATTTGTTATTGAAGCGGCGGGATTTCCAGGCATGTCTGGGCGGCCTTGCCAGCTGTATCCGGCCAACGCGACCAGCACTGCAACTAAGGCTAGCTCGAATGCGCTGCGCGGAAAGCTGCCTTTGAAACGGAAAGCCATAAGCACGATCAGGCTGATTGCCGCGGCAATGATCCAGCTCATGAGTGTCCTCCAATCCTTAGTCGCCGTGACACGAGCCAACCGCCTCCGACCAGCGCCAGCAACGGCACAAGCCACAAGGGCAAGGTCTCCCGTTTTACTGACGGCTGAAAGCTGACCCAGTCTCCATATTTTTCGACGAGCCAGGTGCGGACTTGCTCTGGGCTTTCACCGGCGGCAATCCGTTCACGGATGATGCGCCGCATATCGCCGGCAATGGTTGCATTCGAACCCGAGACAGGCTGCCCTTGGCAAACTACGCATCGAATGGAATCCATCAGGTCTAGTGCCTGCTCTTCCCGTTGTGGATCAGGCAGAGAAATTTCGGCATAATCCTGTGCGCCAAGCGGGGGGGCAAAAAGCGCGACGGCAACGGCAAATGTGGCGGCAGTCCGGTTCATTGTCTTTTTCTCAATATCGCAAGCAGCTTGGGCACATCGGCTTCAGTCACGATCCCGATGTGCTGGTAGATGATCTTTCCTGAACCATCGATCACGAAGGTTTCCGGAACCCCGGCCGAACCTAGTGCCAGCTGGGCGCGGCCTGCATCGTCGAGGCCGATGCGAGAATAGGGGTTGCCGTTCTCGGCGAGGAATTGCGTCAGCTCCGGGGTGCTGTCATGGACCGCAACGCCGACGATCTCCGCACCGGCAGCCTGAAGTCGCAGCAGCATCGGGATTTCGCGCACGCAAGGGACACACCAGCTGCCGAACACATTCAAAAGCCGAGGTTTTCCATCGCGTAAGTCCGCGGAGGCAAAACCATTCTGCCCTAGCAGCGCTGCGCTTGTGGTAAATTCTGGCAATGGCTTCCCGACAACCTGTGAGGCAATGCTATTGTCGTCGGGCTGCCTAAGACTAACCCAGAAGGCCATGAATAGGCCAAAGCCAAGAACAAACGGCAACCACAGCACCAGCTTTCGGGTCATGCCTGGGCCTTTCTGCCGGTGGATCGACGCGGGCCATTGTCACGCTTGATGCGGCCGATGAAGGACAATGACCCGCCTAAGGCAATCAGGACGCCCCCGATCCAGATCAGCGTCACGAAGGGTTTCCACCACATCCGCACAATAAAGGTATCCCCCACGGAATTCTCGCCCAGTGTGAGATATAGCTGGCCGTTCCAGAAGGTTTTGATGGCGGCCTGGTTGGTAGTCATCGGTGGATCGGTGAACGCATGAAGTTGCGGGGTCATGGTAAAGGGGGCGTTGCTACCCTGACGGGCCGACAAAACAGCTTCAAGGATCTGGTAATTTGGACCCGGTCGTTCCCGCACGCCCTGTAAGGTCACTGAAAACGGGCCAACTTTCTGAGTTTCATTGGCCGCCATGGCTACCATATTTTCTTCGGTAAAGGCGGCCTCGCTTGCCATACCGGCCATAGCTACAGCACAGCCCAGATGGGCAATGACCATGCCCCAGGTGAACAGCGGGGTCCTAGCAAGATTGCGCTTCCACAACGGAGCCAGACTTGCGACGCCGACAACCGCTCCCGCCACTAGGCCCAGAAAGGGAAGAGCACCGATTTTCGCCGCAAACAGTGCAATCAGCAGCAGTACTGCGGCACCCACAAACAGCGCCGGAGACATCCTGTCAGCAAGAGCGGCCACTGTATCCCGGCGCCACCGTAGCAACGGTCCTGCTGCAATAAGCAGCATTAAAAGCAAGGCCATCGCTCCTGCCGTTGTATTGAAATAAGGCGCGCCGACCGAGACCTTCTTACCGTTCACTCCTTCCAAGATCAGCGGATACAAGGTTCCCGCCATTACGATGACGAGAATTACGGTCAGGATGAGGTTGTTCATAACCAGTGCCGCTTCACGGCTTATCAATTCGAAGCGATTGCCCTCGGCGACCGTCCCCACCCGGGCCGCGAACAGCGCCAAGGCTCCGCAAATATAGATGGTGAGCAAGGCAAGGATAAACAGGCCGCGCTCTGGGTCGACCGCAAAGGAGTGGACACTGGTCAGAATGCCGGAGCGAACTAGAAAAGTTCCGACCATCGACATCGAAAATGCCAGGACCGAGAGCATAATCGTCCAAGCCCGCAAGCCATCGCGCGTGGCCAGTACCGTTACCGAATGGAGCAAGGCGGTAGCTGCCAGCCATGGCATCAGTGAGGCATTTTCGACCGGGTCCCAGAACCACCAGCCACCCCAGCCGAGCGTATAATAGGCCCAGTAGGAACCGGCTGTGATACCAACTGTCAGAAGGACCCAGGCAGCCAGCACCCAAGGCCGCATCGCGCGAGCGAAGTCCGGCCCGACATTGCGGGTCAGAAGTGCGCCAACGGCAAAGGAAAACGCGGCGGACATGCCGACATACCCCGCATAAAGCGTTGGTGGATGAAACGCGAGGCCTGGATCCTGCAACAAGGGGTTCAGGCCCTGACCTTCACTGACCCCGGCAATCCGCGCGAAGGGATTTGAGGCGAACAACAGAAATGCATAGAAGCCAAGGGCAATTGCGGCCTGGGCGCCAAGCGTGGCCAGCTTGGTATCGGCCCGCAAGCGGCGTTCAAACAACGCAATAGTCGCCCCTGAGATGCCCAGAATTGTAACCCACAAAAGCATCGAGCCTTCGTGATTGCCCCAGGTTCCGGCAATCTTGAAGATCATCGGCTTGGCCGAATGGCTGTTAGCAGCGACCAGCAAGACGCTCATGTCCGAGCGCATGAACACCAGGATTAGGCAGGCGAAGGCCAGCGAAACCAGCCCGGCTTGTACGATAGCAAAACGCTCGATTGCAGGGGCGAACGATTGCTGCCCCCTGCTGAGGGCCAAGGCAGCCATGAACAATTGAGCCAGCGCCAAAGCTGCAGCTAGCCACAAGGCGATAAGCCCAGTTTCAGCAATCACGAAGAAACTCCAAAATATCTGGTTTCGAGCGCATCAGAAATCTAGCCGGTAGCCAGTGCTAAGCACCCAGCCCCTCTCGCTCATGCGGTCCAATATCGTTCCGTTGTAAATTGACTGCTGCGTGAAATTACCGCCTATTTCGATCTCGATCTCGGACCGTTTGAATGGAAAGTAATTCAGCCTCAAGGTCGGCTGGAACTGCTTGAAAGTCCCCGGAACGGGCGTGCTTGAGGTAATCTTGCCATCGCGATAGCCATAGCGTAGCCGCGGGTTGACCCGGAAGGAATTGGAAACGGGAACACGGGCATTCAGGTCAGCCGTATAGATCCTAGATGTGGCGGTATCCGCATAGCGACCGGACAGGATGTAAGTATCATTGGCCATCAGTATGTCGGTACCGATCAGCTGCGCGCCATAGAAGTATTCCTTGCCCATGGCTGGTAGCGCGCCAACCTCTGGTGTGCCAGCCGTGGCCGGCGTGCGGGGGGTTCCTCCCGTATCGGTCATCGAAAGGTCGGTCGAAAATTGAAAGTGCTTGGTGATCGGACGGCTATAGGTTGCAGTCACCGATTTTGCGACCAGCGTCCGGTCGCGGGCCAGCTGATAGATCTGTGCATCGGTAAAGAACGGACGCAGACCGCGAAGATCGCCAAACTGCAGATTGCTGACAGTGTCAAACTGGCCGATCAGGGCATTCGTCGTCGTCAGCAGCGGCGATTTGCGATAGTCGGCAGTAAGCGCAAGGTTCGAACCGTCGTTGAAATTGTAGCCCATCGAAATTAGGCCGAGGTTTAATGTGCTGTATTTTACATCGTAATCGACGATGCCGAAAACATTGAAGTTCTTTCGCACATAGCGCGCTTCGACGCCGGCCGACTGGCGGTCAACGAAACCGCCGCGGGCACGCTGGTCGAACCAGTAGACGGTCGTCTGGATCGCGCTGCGTTTGTTGCCAATATCCAGACTTGCTCCGTAGAATGGTCGCTCGGTCATAACCGAGGTTTGGCGTGACGAAAGAACGGGGAAACCGCCAACAACGTTGATCCGAACGGTGGGCTTCGCTTGCCAGCCCATCAATGCGCCGTCAAAACGGCCCAATACGCCTGATGAGTTGCGTGTCTGCCGACCAACGCGGACCGAGCCGCCCAGGTCCTTGTCCGAATAGTCGACATAGAGGGCAGTCAGCGCAGTGATCCCGCCGCCGGGGCGGGACGCGAAAGTCCGCACTTCACTGCCTTGGTTGATTGTCGTGATCGACCGGCTGGTTCCGAAATTCTTCGTATAGGAACCGGAAGCGCGCATCTGCACTTGCTGCCGTCCGTTGCCGCCCGTTACCGTCATATCGCCCGTGTTGAGCAACTGGTTGACGTTAAGTGAGTTGTCTACTTCCGTGCCCAGCGTCGATGAAGTGTTCAGCGTGCTAGTGCGGCCTTCGTCGCGGAAATAGAATTGGGATAAGCTACCACGCAGACCCCATTTCCAATCACCACCGCCACCAAACGCACCAGTGGGAGAACGCAATTGCTGCGGCGTGCTAGCGCTTTGCTCGCCGGAATCCAAAGTTGCCAGGCGCTGACGCACTCGATCAGACCCCTCGCCGCCGGGGAATTGACGAAGGTACTGTTCATATTGTGCGCGTGCTTGAGCGGCCTGTCCTTGGCGTTCGCGCATCAACCCCAGCAACTCCATGGCGCGAGCCGACGAGGAATTCTGCGGCAGAGCACCTGCATTTGTCAGTAGCTGGATTGCCCGGTCGATTTCTCCAACCTTGATAGCCTGCTCTGCATCGCTGATCAATTGAGCGGCCTTGGCCGTATCGTCTGGAGTGGACTGCTCGTTTGCAGTGCAGGCTCTGCTATCCGTAACTTTGGCGACACGGATCAGAACAGACCGCGGGTTCTGTCCTGCCATGACTTCGAAATCCATCTCGGTATTGAACAGTAAGGACAGCGTCGGTCCGGCTGGATTATCTCCATCATACTCAACGGAGCGCAGTTCAGGCGCGTTTTGCGGCAGGCTTAGGCCCTCGCGCAGGCCATTGGCAGCTCCGGCATCCAGAGGAAGAATGCGCATATGCAATTCGCTGCCTCTCGCCGGAAAAGAGCTGAGCACTTGGACGCGAATGTTGAAGTTGATGGTCAACGTTACGCAATTTCCGGTCTGTTCAGCATTGACTTCAGAAACGGTGCGATCGGTCACGGCCTGGGCGTTCACCGGCACGGCATAGGCCAGGCCGCCGGCAGATCCGATCAGAGCGAGTGCTGAGCCGCAATTGAAGTAGCGTGAATGTAACATAGAAAGCCCCCCTGTCGGTTGATTAGTCGTCCCATTCCCGTGTGTTATGGCAAGAGCCACAATCCTGAGATGTTGTAGGATGGTCCTTGTTGGGCTTTCCTTCTGCGATCCGACCGTTGTGGCAGGCATCGCAGCGGCCCAAAGCGTCGCTGTGCCGGACGCGATAATTCGACCAGTCCGTGGTACTAGTATGGCAATTTTCGCAGATATTCGTGGTTGTAGGGTGGCGAGCCGAACGGCCTTCTGCCGTGCTTCCATTGTGGCACGACGAACAGCCCGATACGATCCCCGTGTGCGAGAAGTTGGCAGGAGCCCAGGCCGTCGTCCTGTGGCAGGCGCCGCAGTCCTGCGAAGTTGCAATATGGTTGGCTGTCTTGCCTGTCGCCTTTGTCCCATTGTGACAACTGGCGCAGGTTCCAGTCACTTGTGAGTGGTCAACTCGGACGCTCGCCCACGATGTGGTGACATGGCAGAAATCACACTGGTCGCTCGTGGCAATGTGAGCGGATGCCTTGCCACTAACTTTTGTGCCGTTGTGGCATGAGGCGCAACTGCCTACCGCATCGGCATGATTGAAGGCCCGCACCGGGGACCAAGCCGCTGTGGTGTGGCAGCTGGCGCAGGTGTTCGTAGTCGACAAGTGCGTAGCGGTCTTGCCAGTCGCACTCGTCCCGTTGTGGCAAGAAGCGCAGTTGCCACTCACGCTTGCATGGCTGAATTTCGCCGATGCCCATGAAGTTGTGGCGTGACAGTCGGAGCATTCTGCGGTCGTCTGAATATGGGTGGCCGTCTTGCCCTGCGCCTTCGTGCCGTTGTGGCAGCTGGAGCAGGTGCCAAGCACATTAGCGTGATTGACTGCACGCACTGGCGACCAGGCACTAGAGGTGTGGCAATCCTCGCAGACATTGTTGGTCGAAATATGCGTTGCATTCTTGCCGGTCGCATTGGTGCCGTTGTGGCAAGAGGCGCAGTTACCAGTCACATTGGCGTGACTGAACTTTGCAGGCGCCCATGCATTAGTGCTGTGGCAATCGGAGCACTCGGCCGCAGTCTGGATGTGCGTCGCGTTTTTGCCTGTTGCCTTCGTACCGTTGTGGCAGCTGGAGCAGGTGCCCAGCACATTGGCGTGATTGACTGCACGCACTGGCGACCAGGCACTAGAGGTGTGGCAATCCTCGCAGACATTGTTGGTCGAGATATGCGTCGCATTCTTGCCGGTCGCATTGGTGCCGTTGTGGCATGAGGCGCAATTGCCGCTGATCCCGGAGTGGCTGAAGCGCGCGCCGGTCCACGTCTTGGTGGTATGGCAAGATACGCAATCATCGGTGGTAGGAATATGCCGTGCGCTTTTACCGGTTGCCTGCGATCCGTTATGACAACTGGCGCATCGGCCGCTGATTCCGGAATGGTCGAAAGTCGCGATGTTCCAATTGCCCGTCATATGACAGGCGCTGCATTCCTGTGACGTCTGGATATGCGACGCGGGTTTCCCGATAGAGCGGACGCCGTTGTGACAGCCGGAGCAGCTTTGCGTTGTGGTGCTGTGATCGAAACGGGCTATCTGCCAATTTCTAGTGGAATGGCATGTGTCGCAGTTGAACGAAGTTTGTATGTGCGAAGCTGAGGTGCCTGTTGCGCGGACCGAATTATGGCAGCTGCGGCAATCTTTGGGAGTACCCACAAAGCTGCCGTCGAGATGACAGCCTTCGCACGACGCTGCCGCATGGGCGCCGGTTAGAGGGAACCCTGTCTGGAAGTGATCAAAGGGTTGTGCCGCCTGCTGAGCAAGACTGGGTGATCCTGGGAGCACGGTGAAAACCAGCGCCGCCAGCAGGAGCATCAAGCCAAGAAGGCGCCTCGCCTTCACCTCTTTCCTTCCCTATTTTCCGTGCCTCGAAAGATAGACGCCGCGCGCTGCCAAGTTCCGCAGCTCGATTTTTTGGGAGAGCAAAATTTTGTCCAGCGCCCAAATTAATGGTGGCTTCGGTATCCTCAACGCTTCGGCGAAGGTTTGTCGCGACGGCTATTGATCAGGATCTCCCGGAAGCCTGTTGTGACATGGCATTGGGCGCAATCCTCCCCGAAACCGCCGCGATGTACATCGTCGCGCTGGTGACAATTGCCGCACTGCGTGCCAATCTTGGCTGGATCTTCGGGGCGGTTGTGGCAGGCGGAACAGATCAGCCCGCGATGCCGCCCGGTCAGGGGGAAATTTGTCGCACGGTCATGGTCGAAATTCCATGTTTTCCAGTCGTTTGTGCTGTGACAATTCTGGCACTGGGCTGGGTTGCCCAGCGCCCCGCGATGATGCTCGTCCTTGTGGCACGAGGCGCAAGTCACCCCTTTAGCTGCATAATCCTTGCCTGCGTGACATTGGGTGCATTCCAGCGCAGCATGTTTACCTAGCAACGGGAAACGGGTCAGGTCATGGTCAAAGCGAAGCCCCGACTTCCAGCTTTCGCTGGAATGGCAGCGCTGGCAGTCACCGCCTAGATTGGCCGCGTGGATATCGTCCTTGGCGTGGCATGACCCGCATTGCGTCATCAGCTTCACCTCGCTTGCTGGTCTGACGTGGCAGGCTTCGCAGCGCGCCTGCGCATGTTTGCCGATCAGTGGGAAGCGGGTCATGGTGGCATGATTGAAGCTGACGGATTTCCAGGCCGTTTCATTGTGGCAGCGTGCGCAATCTGGACCGTTTCTGCCCTTGTGGGTGTCTTCGGCGGCATGGCAAGCGTTGCAGGTTACCGGCGGCTTTTCCACTTTGGGCGCCTGCTTGTGGCAGCCAGCACAGACTGCTTCGCGATGCGCACCCTTAAGAGGGAAACTCGTCATCCGGTCATGATCGAAATTGACCACCCTCCACGCCCGCGGGGTGTGGCAGTTCGCACAATCTTTGCCGTTCTCACCCTGGTGTGCGTCATCATCTACATGACAAGAAATACAGGTGCGCGTCGGATGGAGATTGGCATTGCCTTGGCCATGACAGCCCGCGCAGCTGGCCGTGGCATGCTTGCCCACAAGCGGGTAGCCAGTGCGCGAATGATCAAAGCTAGCGCCTTTCCAGGTCGCCGTTGTATGACAACTGGCACAATTTGATCCCCGTGTTCCCTTGTGGGCATCGTCCTTAAGGTGGCAGCTGGCGCATGTCGTTCCGAGGCCTTTCCAACGCTGTCCGGCATGACACGACATACAGGTCGTCTTGCGATGGGCGCCCGATAGTGCGAAGCGGGTCTTGCCATGATCGAACGGCAGAACGGTCTTCCAAGTAGCGGTGGTATGGCACGACTGGCAAGTACGCCCCAGCTGTCCTTTGTGCGGTTCCTTACGGGCGTGACAGCTGGCGCAATCGCGCGGTGTTCCTCGGTATTCATGCGTCGGGCCGTGGCAGCCTGCACAGGTGACACGGCGATGTGCCCCTGTCAGAGGGTATTCCGACAAGGCATGATCAAATGTTGTCCGGTTCAACTGTATCATGCTGAAGCCGCGCCCTTTATGTTCGGAATGACAGCTCTTGCACGTGCCGTTCCTGGCTGGGGCGAACTTGCCATGGAAGTGAGAGCCCTGCGCGATGTCGGAGCGAATGCCTTTATGACAATCGGCGCATCTCGAATTCTGCGCGACTTTGCTAAATGAGGTGTGGCAACTCTCACAACGCGCCTCCAGCCGGGCATGAGCATTGGAGAGCGGTCCGGGCGTCACCAGACGCTCCATCAATGATTGCGCCATCACCGGCGTGGCGGCCAGGACCAGAAGTATCCAGAAAAGGCGGCGCAGTAGGCGCATTAGTACATGTGCACCGCGACGATATGAAGGATGGCCGCTGCGACTAGTAGGATGAACAAGGGCAAATGCAACAGATGCCACAGCCGCAACAACCGGTCGAAAAATGCAAATTCAGCCGCCCTGCGAACAGCCTGGAAATAGTCTGCCAAAAGTGACCGAGCGGCCAGCGAGCGGACCCCGAATTCCGATAGCTTCCTGCGGATACGCAATTGGGCAATGCGCGTCTCGATGCTCAGCCCTAAAACTGCTGCGGCGCTGGTCCAGAACGCACTGCCTGCCAGGATTGCCTGGTCTTCGAAATGCTGAAACCGTTCAAGAATTGCGGCGCGTGGGATGCCATGTCCTTCCAGACGATTGAGCAGGTCACTCATTTCCAACTTGAGGGAGTGCAGCTCGATCTTGCTGTCCGAATATCCGCGGTAAACCCGAGCGTAAAAGAATCTGCCAATCAGGCCGCTGGAGGCCACCACGATCATTGCTGTCAGGGCAACGGCGCTGTTGAGTGCGCCCCAACTGAAGCGCGAGTGAAATAGAACAGCCAGCGGACCGAACAGGCCAAGCAGCATGTGGAATCGGAACCAGAAACCGACCGATCCAGGAGCATGTGATCCAGGCCGCGCTCGCTTACGCAGCGGATAGCCGAGCAGGATCAGCATCATCGCGCCACCCGTGATGCCAAGTCCATAGCCAAATCCGTATTCAGGATCGAACGGGAGTGCGAAGCGATTGAGCCAACCCCACAAAAGAACTGACCCTACAAAACCTAGGATCATGTAGGAAACCAGCCGCTCAACCATTGAGGCGGTGAGTTTTGGTCGGTGCATGTGTGACAGAACGCTGTCTAGATTCGCCATCATGACGGGAACTTACCTCTTATTCCTCTGGTCAGCAGGCCTAGTAATCCGCCGTAACCGAACCGCGCCGATACGCTCAGGCCGTGCCAAATTTGGTTTCCACCTGGATTCCGATGTCGTTCAAAAATGCCGTGGGTAGCAGGCCGCCCGCACAGATTATGACGCCGTCATTAGGGATCTTCCTCACTCCGCCGATGCAATCTAGCGTCACGCTGTCTTCGTCGATGCTCAGGACATTGCTGGAGAGCTCCTCGCGCAAGAGCCCCCGCATCACCATCGTCCTCACGGCGTCGCGATTCTTCGCCCGCGCCCGGGAATAGGCATCGCCGCGGTATGAAAGGGTAACATCAGTGTCTGGCTGCTCGGCAAGCCGCCATGCAGCTTCTAGAGCGCTATCTCCGCCGCCCACCACCAGCACGCGCTGCCCGGCATATTGCTCGGGATCGACCAGCCTGTAGACAACTTTTGTGCATTCTTCGCCTGGCACGCCGAGCTGGCGGGGCGTCCCTCGGCGGCCGATTGCTAGAAGCACGGTCCTTGCGCGGTAACTGCCCTTGGAGGAAGTCACTTCGAAAAATCCGCCATTCCTAACAATGGTCGTGACTTGTTCCTCGAAGCGCGGTTCGAAACCTGATTTGCCTATTACATCTGCCCAGAAGGCTAGCAAATCCTCTTTGCTGACCTCCCGAAAATAAACCTCGCCAACCAGCGGCAAGGTGGCTGGCGCAGTCATGACCAGTTTTCCGCGCGGAAAATGGGCGACCGTCCCGCCGATGCATGACTGGTCCAGCGTAACAAACGACAATTTCTTTTCGATTGCGCCCAAGCTGGCCGATATTCCCGCAGGGCCGCACCCAATGATGACAACGTCAAGGACTTCCGGGTCACCAGTCGCAACCTGCGCAACCCGATTGGCAATGACGGCAATCGCGCGCCGCCCCTGTTCGATTGCATTCCGGATCAGGCCCATCCCGCCGAGTTCACCGGCAACGAATATTCCAGAAGCGCTGGTTTCGAATTCCGGGGTCAGTATGGGAATGTCGACCCCGCGCGTTTCTGTTCCAAATACCAGTTCGATGGCGTCGGTCGGGCAAGCCGTCTGACAAGCTCCGTGACCGACACAGCATGCTGGCTCAACCAATGCGGATTTGCCGTCGATAATGGCCAGGACCGATTTTTCCGGGCACGCGTGGACACATGCCCCGCATCCCAGGCAGCGTGCTGGGTCAATAAGGGGGTGCAGCGAAGGCGGGTCAGCCAAACCTGCATTTAGGTTATCTTCTAGGATGGTCCGAGCACGTCTTGACCGCGAATTGGCAAGTCTCGCAAAGACAAACCAGATCAACCCGACTGGAAGCAGGTAGACCATCAATAAAAGACTGAAGTCCATGATCAGGCGCCGGGAACTCGGAGTTCCCGGGCAATCAAATTGACCTTGGCCAATCCTGTGGAATCCCCTTCCAGCGCTTTGCGTGCTGCTGTCAGGTCACGCGCCGCTTGGTCGGACTGCTCCAAAACCATCCGTGAACGGAGCAACTTGGCCCAACCTTCAGGGTCTTTGGGGTTTTTCTTCAATTTTGCGGCAAGACCGCCTACCATCCCATCGATCATGGCCTGGCGATCTCCTTCAGGCATTGCTTGCGCAGCCTGCATTGCCACCGGATCAACAGCCGGCATATCAAAGGAAGCGGGACCGGCCGAAACGGCCTTGAGTCGCCTGCTGACATCGATTTTCAGCTTTTTTGCGGTTTCCGCGATCCGGCGGCGCACATCTTCCTGCCAAGGAGCGTCCGCCGGCCCTGAATTGGCGAGAGCGATCCATCTATCCAATGCCTCCTTTTCCTGACCATTCTGGGCCAGCCACAAGGCTTCGAAATGGAGCGCGCGAGGTTCGGTCGGATCTAGCGTCAGAGCATTATCGAACAGCCCCTTTGCTTCATTAGTTACTTTACCGCCCGCAACGCCGACTAGCGCTTCACCGTATCCGGACAAGACTAACGAATTTTTTGGCAAAAGGCGCGCTGCCTGCTTGTAGGGATCAATGGCCAGTTCGGGCTTTCCGGTCATTACATATGACCACCCGAGCATCCGGAAACCTTCGCCGTCGTTCGGGTTGTCCTTTAGTCGCTTGGCCAACCGGTCGATCATCGTCTGCACATCGTCAAGTTGGGCGGTATTCTCTGCGATGGAGGGAGTAAGATTAAGAGGTGCAGAGGTTAGCGGTTCGTTGCCGCGCAGCAGCAGAATGCCTGTGCCAGCCACTAGCAATAGTCCTGCTCCGATTAGCAGCTTTCGCCCCTGGCCAATGCCACTGAGGAACGCGAAGCTTGTCAGATATGCGCTAGTCTGGTTCTGAACGATATTCGCGTTATCTTTTCCTCGCGATTGCATCATCCGCACAACTGCAACCCCTATGGCCACTCCTGCCAGTCCGGTAAGCACATATTGAAGCATATCAGATCTCTACGCTGCTAGTTTTGCAAGATTGAGCCGAGTAGCGATTTTGGCTCACAGCGATGACGCCGCCATGATAAAGAATCCGCAGTTATTGGCCGCGCTGAATCTCAAATGTCAGGCTCGCCCAGTTTTGAATGCCATAGGGCATGGTCCAGGCGATGCCGTAAAATATGTTTCCATTCCGAGCTATGCAGCTGAAGCGGGAGCGACTTGTTGCTTCAGGCGTAGGGGTTTGGTCGATGGTAGTACTGCCTTGCCTGATTTGCACGTGAACAACGCTTACAAGCTCCTGGTTGCGTTGGAATGAGCGGTGGTCGTCACCAATGACTGCCTTCCTCAGAACAGCGTGTGGATCAGCACGGCGGGCGTATGCTAAATGGCATCAAGTTATTGTAAAACGTTCGGGTTTACCTTCGCGCAGTCGGGCTTAAAATGCCCGCTACGCCGATCGCTTGATTGACAAGCACAAGCTGAAGGCCCAGCGTCTGTGCTAGGTCGCGCGCAATGGCTAGGCCCAGTCCTGATCCGGGCATGGCCGGATCAAGCCGGACCCCCAGTTCAAACACGCGTTCCAGCTCTTCCTCAGGGATGCCCGGCCCATCATCACGGATGGTGGCGGTGATCTCGCTCCGCGGATTGCCGGCAAAGCTGAGCACGACCTGCGTGCGCGCCCACTTGCCGGCATTGTCGAGCAGGTTTGCCAGCAGCTCGCCATAGTCGACCGGATCGATCGGCAGGGCCAGTCCGGCGCAGTCGTTTACTTCGAGCCTGAACTGCTTGCTGGGATGGAGCCGCTCCATCGCTTTCAGGATCGGCAGCGCGACATCGGGCAGCCGGGTCTGGTGGCCGGACAGGGGCTGCCCGGCAGAGGAGCGCGCCCGGGCCAGCTGATATTCAATCTGTTGCTCCATCGCCCCGGCCTGATCCAGCAGGACTTGCGCCGCCTGGGCCGAGCCGGTGCTGCGGGCCAGCTGCTCTGCTTCATCGGTTATGATGGCCAGCGGCGTGCGCAGCGAATGGGCCAGGTTGCCGGCCTGAACGCGTGCCCGTTTCAGCATCTCCGAATTCTGGCGGACATAGGCGTTGAGGTCCGCCGCCAGCGGCGCGATCTCCACCGGGTAGTGTCCTTCCAGTTCGACCGCCTCGCCCTGCCGCAGCCGGGCAATGGCGCGCGACAGGTGGTCCAGCGGGTGCAGGCCGAACCCGATGATTGCCACCCCAGTCGCCAGCAGCAGGGCGCCCAGCCCCACCAGCCCCAGCGTGAGATCGCGGGTGAAGCTGCCGATCAGGCGCTCCAGCTCGCGCTGATCGGTTGCGATCACGAAGTGGATGTCTTCCCCCGCTGGCCCGGTGCGGGTGAAGCCGTAAGTGATCGCTGGGCCGGTCGGGCCATTGTCCAGGGTGTGGAGGATCTCGGGCGAATGGGCGATCTGTTCGTCCAGACTGCCGCGCGTCATCGATTCGGACTTGAGCGGAGCGCGGCCATCGGCGGTCACCTGCCAGTAGAACCCTGAAAGCGGCTCCTCATAGCGCGGATCGGATAGCGGACGGGTCAGCACGAGGCGGCCGTCCGGACTGACGGTGGTCAGCCGGCCAAGCTCGCGCACATGGACGGCCAGTTCGTCGTGATAGGATTGCTCAACATGCGCGCGGAAGATTCCCGTCGCGGAAAGCCAGATCGCGCTGACGCCCAGCACGGTCCATAGCGTGATCGCCAGCAGGAAGCGCAGCCGCAGACTGCCGGGAAGGGGAAGCCGGATCATCGTTCGAACCGGTAACCCATGCCGCGCAGGGTGGCGATCTGCTCCCGGCCGATCTTGCGCCGCAGCCGGCCGACCAGCACTTCAACGGTGTTCAGTTCCCGCTCCCGGTCGAGTTCATAGAGGTCATCCATGATCTCGCCCTGGGAGAGAACCTGCCCGGCCCGGCGCATGAACAGGTGCAGCAGGCGGAACTCCTGCCGGCTGAGCGGCACGCCTTGCCCATCCAGCGTGACCGTCCGCGCCAAGGGATCAAGCCGCAGGCCGCCCGCCTCGATTGTCGGGTTGCGCGAACCGCCCTGCCGGCGGAACAGCGCGTTCAAACGCGCCAGCAGCTCTTCGAACCGCACCGGCTTAACCACGAAATCGTCGGCACCGGCGTTCAGCCCCTCAACCTTGTCCTGCCAGCTGCCCCGCGCGGTCAGGATCAGGATCGGGGTTTCGATGCGGGCGGCGCGCCAGTGCCGTACCAGGTCCAGCCCGTCGCCATCGGGCAGCCCCAGGTCAAGGATGATCGCGCCCAGCTGGTCGACATCGGGCCAGTCCTCGGCAGCGCTGCGGCTGTTCGCCAGTTCGACCGCGAAATCCGCGCCGCGCAGCCGCTCGCTGAGCCGGCGGCCCAGTTCGACATCGTCTTCGACAAGCAGCAGGCGCATCGGTCATCTCAAAGCGGGCACGCGGGCCGCGGCCATTGCGCATAAAACTGACAACAAGCTGGCAAACTGACAAGTTATTGTCAGCAAAGATCGCCAATGGGGCGGAATGACCGTTCGTCAGTTCCGCTCGATCGCCCTGCTCGTCGCGCTTGCCGTGGTGTCTGCCTGTTCCGACTCCGCCGCGCCTGACGCGCAGGCCAGCGGCGATCCGCTCGCCAGGCTGGAGATCAAGGCGGTCAAGGCCGAAGCGGTCAGCAGCATTCCGATTGGCAGCGTGCCCGGAACTGTGACCCTGCCGCCCGAGGCGCGCGTGGCCGTGACTGCGCCCTTTGCCGGCGCGGCGGTGCGCGTCTTCGTGATCGAAGGGCAGGCCGTGCGGCGGGGCGATCCGCTGGCGCTGGTCCGCGCGGCGGAGCCAGTCCAGATCCGCGGCGAACTGGTCCGCGCCCAGTCCGAAGTCACTTTGGCCGAAGCCCGCGCGGCGCGGCTGGGCCAGTTGGCGGGTGAGGGGATTATTGCTCAGGCCCGGGCTGACGAAGCGCGCGCCGCCCTGGCCCAGGCCCGCGCCAGCCTGGCCGAGCAGCGCCGACTTGTCGCGCTGGGCGGGGTGAGCGCCGATGGCACGATGACCCTGCGGGCACCCATCGCCGGCCGGGTTGCCCACGTCGGCCCCAACACGGGCGGACCGGTTGACGGGACCGATGCCCCCTTCGTGATCGAGGCCGAGGGTGCCTATCAGGTCGAACTGCAACTGCCCGAGCGACTGGCCCGCGTAGTGCGGCCCGGCATGGGCGTGGAAATCAGCCTGCCGGCAACCGACGGTGCCGAGGCACCGCCCGTCGCCGGGCAGGTTCTGGCGGTCAGCCCGTCGATTGACCCCGTCACCCGCTCGGTCATGGCCCGCGCCAGCATTGCCGCGGCCCCCGGTATCGTCGCCGGGCGTAATGTCAGCGTCACGATCAAGGGCAGCCAGGGTAGTGGCGGCGTTGCCGTCCCCGCCCGTTCCGTCATCAAGATCGGCGGGGCCGACCATGTGTTCGTGGCTGCGGGCAAGAACTACAAGCCGCGCAAGGTCACCGTGGCCGCCACCAGTGGCGGGCAGGCCGTGATCGCCGAAGGGCTGAAGGCCGGCGAAGTTGTCGCCGCCAGCAGTATCGCCGAACTCAAGGCAATGAGCGCGGAGTAGCCCGGCCATGTTGCGCACCCTGGTCGAAAAGGCGCTGTCACTGCGCCTGGCGGTTCTTGGCATCGCGGCCCTGCTGGCCGTGCTGGGGGCGTGGTCATTCCTGAAGCTGCCGATTGATGCATTCCCGGATATCAGCACCACCCAGGTCAAGATCATCCTCAAGGCCCCCGGCATGACCCCGGAAGAGGTCGAAAGCCGGGTGGTCACGCCGATCGAGATGGAGATGCTCGGCATTCCGGAGCAGACCGCGCTCCGTTCCGTCGCCAAATATGCGATTGCCGACATTACCGTCGTCTTCAAGGACAAGACCGACATCTACTGGGCGCGCCAGCAGGTTGCCGAGCGCCTGAATGCGGCGCTGGGCGATATGCCCGCGACGGTGGAGGGCGGTCTGGCCCCGATTTCAACGCCCTTGTCCGAACTGTTCATGTTCACGGTAGAGGGGCCGCAATCGCTGGCTGAAAAGCGCCGCGTGCTCGATTGGACGATCCGTCCCGCGCTGCGCACCGTGCCTGGTGTGGCCGACGTCAACGCGCTGGGCGGCTATGTCGAAACGTTCGAGGTGGCGCCCAATCCTGCGGCCCTGACCGCAGCAGGGCTCAGCACGGCCGATCTGACCGCCGCGATTGAGGTCAATAACCACAACGATGGCGCGGGCCGCCTGACCGCTGGTGAGGAAGCGCTGATCGTGCGGTCCACCGGCGCGATCCGCACGCTGGAGGACCTGGCCGCCGTGGTCGTGCGCGCGGAAGGCGGCGCGGTGGTGCGAGTGGGCGATGTCGCCACGGTCCGCACCGGCAGCCTCACCCGCTATGGTGCGGTCACCAAGGACGGCAAGACCGAGGCGGTGCAAGGGCTGGTGATCGGCCTGCGCGGCGCCGATGCCAGCCAGCTGGTTGACGGGGTCAAGCAGCGGCTCGAAGAGATCAAGCCCACCCTGCCGGCCGGAATGCACATCGACGTGTTCTATGACCGGTCGGACCTGATCGGCTCTGCCGTCGGCACGGTTGAGGCGGCGCTGCTTGAGGCGACGATCCTGGTGGTGATCCTGCTACTGCTGTTCCTGGGGGACCTGCGCGCCTCCATTATCGTCGCGCTGGCCCTGCCGATGGCGGCCCTGCTGACCTTCATCTTCATGCGAGCGATCGGCCTTACTGCCAACCTGATGAGCCTGGGGGGGCTGGCCATCGCGGTCGGCATTCTGGTCGACGGGGCAGTCGTGGTGGTCGAGAATGTGGTCGAGCGCCTGTCCGACAAGCGCCACGCCAGCAGCAGCAAGTTGCGCAACGTGTTCCTGGCGGCAGCCGAAGTGGCCAAGCCGGTCGCCTCTGGCCTGGCGATCATCGCCATCGTCTTCCTGCCGCTGCTCACGCTGGAAGGGCTGGAGGGCAAGCTGTTCGCCCCGGTCGCGCTGACTATCGTGCTGGCGCTGGCCTCGGCGCTGGTGCTGTCGCTCACCCTGGTGCCGGTGCTGGCCTACTACCTGCTCAAGGTTAAGCAGGGCCATCATGAGCCGTGGCTGATGCGCCAGCTCTCGCCGCGCTACAGTGCACTGCTGACCGCAGCCTTCGCCCGGCAGCGGCGGGTCTTCACCATGGCCGGGATCAGCCTGGCGCTGGCCGGCGGAGCCTATGCCATGACCGGCAAGACCTTCCTGCCGGTGATGGATGAAGGTTCGATCATCGTGCAGCTGACCAAGCTGCCGTCGATCTCGCTCGATCACAGTGTCGAGGGCGACATGAAGGTGCAGCGCGCGATCCTGGCCCAGGTGCCGGAAGTCGAAGCCGTGATCGCCCGCGTCGGCTCGGACGAGCTGGGCCTTGACCCGATGAGCCCGAATGAGACTGACAGCTTCCTCAAGCTGAAACCCCGTGAGGAATGGCGCGTTGAGGACAAGCAGTGGCTGGTCGATGAACTGCGCAAGGTGATGGAGCAGTTCCCTGGCATTGAGCCGACCTTTACCCAGCCGATTGAAATGCGCACCGCCGAAATGCTCACCGGCGCGCGCGGGGACCTGGCGATCAAGCTGTTCGGGCCGGACCTGAACGAGCTTTCGCGACTGTCGAGCGAAATCCAGAAGCGGCTCGAAACCATCGAGGGCACCAGCGAGGCGATGACCGTGGCGAATGACCAGGTCGACTATCTGCTGGTCGATATCGATCAGGTTGCCGCCGGCCGCGTCGGCATGCCGGTGGCCGATTTGCATGCCATGATGCGCGCGCAGGTTGAAGGCGTGCGGGCCGGCGTGGTCGCCGACGGCGTCCGCCGCGTGCCGATCGTGCTGCGTGGTGACGGTGCGCGCGAATTGAGCGCGCAGGATTTTGCCGATCTGATCTATCGCGCGCCGTCCGGCCAGCTGGTGCGCGCCAGCGATGTGGCGCGTGTCGAGCAGGTCGAAGGGCCGGTGAAGCTGGAGCATGAAAACGGCTCACGCTTTGCGATGGTCCAGGCCTTCGTGTCCGGGCGTGACCTGGTTGGCTATGTCGAAGATGCCAAGGCGGATATCGCCGCCAATGTGAAGCTGCCGCAGGGTTACCGGCTGGAATGGGGCGGGCAGTTCGAAAACCAGCAGCGCGCCACCGCCCGGCTGATGATCGTGCTGCCGATCTCGATCCTGCTGATCTTTGCCATCCTCTATTTCACGCTCGGTTCGGTCCGCGCTTCAGCGCTGATCCTCACCAATATTCCCTTCGCCATGGTCGGCGGGATGATCGCGCTGGCGGTTTCGGGGGAATACCTTTCGGTCCCCGCGGCAGTCGGGTTCATTGCCCTGCTGGGCATCGCAGTGCTCAACGGGCTGGTGATGGTCACCTATTTCCGGCAACTGCGCGATGGCGGGCTGTCGCTGGCCGAGGCCGTCCGGCGCGGGGCAGAGCGGCGACTGCGGCCCGTGTTGATGACCGCCAGCATCGCCGCCTTTGGCCTGGTCCCGCTGTTGTTCGCCACCGGCCCGGGCTCTGAAATCCAGAAGCCGCTGGCGATCGTGGTGATCGGCGGACTGGTTTCGGCAACGCTGCTCACGCTGGTGCTGCTGCCGATCCTCTATGAGCGCTTCGGTGAAAGCGCGGACGAGCGGGAAACTGGCGATGCCCGGTGCCCGGTGAAGGACTGACCGCCATGCGATCCCTGGTGATACTCTCGTCGCTGCTGACCCTGGCCGCACCCCTGTCCGCCGACCCAGGCCTGCCCGATGCCGCTGCGGTGGGCCGCGCGCTGGATGAACATCCCAGCGTGATCTCCGCCCGCGCCCGGACCGAGGCGGCGCGGGCGCGGGCCGATGGCCTGCGCCAGGGGGCGCACGAGTTCACGTTTTCCGGCAGCTATAGCCGCCGCTCGATCGATCGTGAGGGCAAGTACGATGAGTATGACGCGCAGTTGAGCCGCGCGATCCGCTTGCCCGGCAAGGGACGGCTTGACCGCGAGATCGGCCGCTTCGGCATCGTCGCCGCAGAGAACCTGGCGGAAGACGCGCGGCATCAGGCGGCGCTGCTGTTGGCGGGGCACTGGTTTGACTGGCTCTCCGCCTCGGCCCAGGCGCGGGTCGATGCCGCGGCCGTTGCCAATTACCAGCGCGCCCTTGCCGCCGTGACCCGGCGTCAGCAATTGCGTGACGCAGCGCAGCTGGAGGTCGATCAGGCCCGGGCGGCGCTGGCCGCAGCGCGGCTTGCGGCGGAGCAATCGGCCGGTTTGGCGGCCCTGGCGCGGACCCGTCTGGCGACCCACTTCCCGCTGCTGTCCTTGCCGGCCGAGGCACCCGATGTGCCGCTGCCCGACTTTGCCGAGGCCCGCCTCTCGCAGCTACGCGACCTGGTGATTTCGAACAGTCATGAGATTGCCGCGGCCGAGGCTGAAGCCCGCCGTCAGGCCGCCGTGGCGGACCGCGCCGGCAAGGACCGGCTGGCCGACCCCTCGATTGGCCTGCGCCTGTTCTCAGAGCGCGGCGGGGCGGAGCGCGGGGCCGGCGTGGTGTTTTCCGTGCCGCTCGGCGGTAGCCACCGCAAGGCGCTGGCCGATGAAGCTGGCGCCAGCGCCTCGGCCGCGCGGGCGGACGAGCAACTGGCGCGGTTTTCGGTGCAGGAGACCGCCGATGCCGATGCGACCGAGGCGCGCTATCGCCTGGCCGCATGGGACCGCGCCCGCGAAAGCGTTGAGGCGCAGATGGCCGCCCTAGGCAAGCTGCGGCGCGGTCACGATCTTGGCGAGATCGACCTGGCCGACCTGCTGCTGGGCGAACGGATGGTCCACGACGCCTTCCGCATTGAGGCCGCCGCCCGGACCGAGGCGATGCGGGCGATTACCAAGCTGCGGATCGACAGCCACGAACTGTGGCTGGCTGACTAGGCCTTCGCTTCCTGGGTGACTCGCCTGCCACTGGGTCGGCTAAATCTCGTCTTTTGATTTATCAAGATAAATAAGTGCAAGCACCATCTTTAAGCTGGGGCGTCAGATTTTGCTTCGCATTCAACTGGACTTCAGAGGCGCCGCAAGCATTAGGACGGATCGGTCGAGGCGATATTAGGGGCAGCATGCCCTAGCGGATTTGGTTCCCGGGGCTTTTGGCTGTGGAAAAGGACAATTTCGCCTCTTCACACTGGAGACCGCCCAATGCAGCCCGACGCCCTAGGCCTTGAAGAGCTTCGCAACCGTTGGATCGATCTCGAAGGCGCGCAGGCCCCAAAGATCCCGCTCGTTCTAATGCGCAAACTCTATGCCCAACGGGTTAGCGAGCAGGCACTCGGGGCCATCCCTGATTGGGTACTCGCTGAGTTCAACCGCGTACTGGCGCAGCATCGCAGACCTAAGTTTACAAAACGCTTTGATGCGGCGCGCAGCAATCTCAGTGTCGGTACCCGCCTCGTGCGTGAATGGAACGGCAAAACCATCAGCGTCGAAGTCAGGGAAGATGGCTATCTTTATGCTGACTGCCTTTATGGCTCGCTAAGCGAGATTGCGCGGGTGATAACTGGGGCGCACTGGTCTGGACCAAGGTTCTTTGGGATTGCTGCCCGTGGCTGAGAAGATCCAGCGCTGCGCTGTCTATACCCGCAAGTCTACCGAGGATGGGTTGGAGAAGGAGTTCAACAGCCTCGATGCCCAGTATGAAGCCTGCGCCGCTTATGCGCTGAGTCAAAAGCACGAAGGCTGGCTCTTGTTACCTGAACGCTACGACGACGGTGGCTTCTCCGGCGGCAATATGGAGCGACCAGGGCTCAAGCGCCTACTGGCTGATGTCGCAGCGGATAAAGTCGACATCATCCTGGTCTATAAGATCGACCGACTAACCCGCAGCTTGGCTGACTTTGCCAAAATCGTCGACGTGCTCGACACGGCCAAAGCCAGCTTCGTGTCAATTACGCAGTCATTCAACACGACCACCAGCATGGGGCGCCTCACGCTCAATATGCTGCTGTCTTTTGCCCAATTTGAGCGTGAGGTGACTGGCGAGCGCATCCGCGACAAAATCGCTGCCTCCAAGCGCAAGGGTATGTGGATGGGCGGACCGCTACCGCTGGGCTACGATGTCGAGAACCGGCGCCTCATCGCCAATCCCAAAGAAGCCGAACTCGTCCGGCGGATCTATCAGCGCTACCTAGAGCTTGGCTCGGTCGTTGAGCTAGCCGACGATCTCAACGCCAAGGGCTACAAGACTAAAGTCCAGATTAGAGCCAGCGGCCCCCACCGCGGCGGCTGCGCATTTCGCCGGGGTACGCTCTACCATCTGCTCGCTAACCCAGTCTACCGTGGGCAGATCGTCCACAAGGGCGAGGACTATCCGGGCGAGCAAGAAGCCATCATGTCCGAGGACCAGTGGCAAGCGGTTCAGGACATGCTAAAAGCCAATGCCTCTGGAACGT
>JACCDH011041819.1_pt1 | contig 28573 bp, 24 predicted proteins | sample 7442481 | NCBI WGS metagenome assembly JACCDH01 (sample SAMN15323433, study PRJNA562643) | freshwater metagenome | isolation source: river surface water | place: USA:Blue River Watershed | collected 2017-08-15 | reverse complement strand
TCATGGTTAATGTGGATATTAAGAGTCAGAGATTTGTAAAAGTGAAAACAAAAGATTTCGGTGAGCTTGCAGTACCCGCCTTTCTGGAGTCAGGAGTTGTTCCTCTAAATCAGCAGACGCCTCTTCCATTTACAAAACCTGATACAAGTGTCGTTCGCAGAGTCTATTATTTAGATCCCGTGATGAACCAAGAAGGGAGAGTCGAACTTTTAACGAAGACTTTTATGACGACAGATTTCCTAAAAAGTCTTAAAGAAGAACTTCAGGTCCCTTCGTTTACAGAAGTCCAATCCATGCATTTACTTTCTCAGTCGAGAGGAGATCTTGCTTCAGGTGAAATAAATGTCGTCCTCTCGGTAGGCCTTGGGTATCTCAGAAAAAATTATGTCGTAAAGTTTGGAACTTCACAAAAATCATCAGCTCAGAGCTATTCAATCACTCAAAATATTTTGGGGTATGAGCATTTAAAAGCGATTGATCTCACGACCCAGGATTATTCCGATAGTTTCAATGGACTCATCTCTCGGTCAAGACTTATGATGTTTCAGAAATCTCAAAATGGATACGGCTACAGTTCTAAAGACTCCGTTGAAGCACCTATTGGTGTGATTAGCTCATTTAGTGATCAGGACGCAGAATATACATTTTTTCAAACACCATCTTATCTAATGCTCGCGCATAAAGATTCAGTGGGTGTTAGTTTGTCAAAACTTAAAATTAATAGATTTAGTTTTCTACCAGGGACACTTTTTAACGACACGTTCTATCCAGTGCTCACTCAAGTTGGTGGCGAAATGTCTCCAGGTCTTTATGTAGACGAGACAGATATTCAAAGTAATATCGTATCTTTTACTGTCTTTCAGGACGGCGAGTTGCGTTCTCCGATCAAACAGAGTTCGTTCATTCCCCCTATATGTAAAGCACTTAATCCAGTGAGATTCAAAGCAGATGAAGGTCATTCCCTTACTATGATCTGTCTTGAAAATAAATCGTTTGTGATGAAGTTTATTGATCTAAGTTTATAATGTGATTCATGTGCTGTGTAACGTCACATCGCTAGTGTCACTTTGATCCTGTTTATTCAAAATTTCATAGACTCCAATTTTTAGTTGCGGTTGTAAAAAAACTATAGGAGAAGCAGCTGTCAATAATCTTTGGAGATACTATGTTTAAAATAAATCAGATCTTCGTCTTGAGTACAGCAGGGCTCTTTGCGCTGACTGGCTGTAAAAAAGCTTACGAGCAAGGGTACAAAGAAGGGTATGACAAATCATACGCTACAGCGTACAAACAAACCTTCGATCAGTTCTATGCTTCTGCCTATGGAACCAACTACCAAACAAGTTATCAAAACGGTGTGACCGTTGGAACAAAAGATGGTGGAGCATCAGGGTACACAGTTGGTTACAACCAAGGGATCGCTGTTGGTCGCACTGATGGTAAGAACGATGGAAAAGAAGACTACATTCGTGCTGACTATATTCAAGGTATAAATGTCGGTCGTACTGAAGGAACAAGAGATGGTATCGCGGCGGGAGATCCTGTTGGATATGCTGACGGTAGAACTTCAGGCTACAACACTGGTTACAATAACGGTCGTACTCAGGGTGGTAAGGATGGGTACGCTCAGACTTATTCGACTGCTTATAATTCAGCTTACACAGATGGGTACGCTCAAGGTAAACCAGTAGGAAGAGCTGCCGGAGTTACGGAAGGTACCTCTAAGGGCGATGCTGACGGTTATAAAGATGGTTACAACTCAGCTTACAACACTGCTTACAATTCAAATTACAACTCTTCATATTCAACCGGAAAGTATGACGGTCAAAACGACGGGGAAGATGATGCGTACGATGATGGTAAAGCTGATGGATATACTCGCGGTTTAGCTGACGGTAAAGTCATTGCTTATAATAATGGTTATAACTCTGCGTACAGCTCTGCTTATTCGCGTGGAAATTATGATGGTAAAGCTGATGGCTACGATATCGGATACGACGACGGATATGGTGACGGCTACGACATGGGTTACGATGACGGATTTGATGACGGTTACGACGTTGGATACGATGATGGTTACTATGACGGATCAGACTCTGGTGCTCGAATTGCAGCTACAGCAACTGGTGCTCTAGGAATTGCGGCGAATATTTCGCAAGACCTAGTTAATTATAATGAGCTCCAAAGATTTGATCGAGCTTCGGCGATTTCAAAGGCCGGGATCACTCTTCAGAATGCTGGCAAATCTGAAAATGATATGGAGAAGATTGTTGCTCTAAGAGAGCGTCACTTCATCAACGAAATTTCAAAACAACTCGAGAACAGATACGGCCTTTCTGAGAAGAGTGCTGTACGTCTAGCAAAAGTGACTCACCAGTGGAATCGCTTAGCAGGAAGTCGTGAGTTAACAGACCGTGATGCTGAAGCTTTTTCTACCAAGATGATTGGTTCAAGCATCAAAGATATTCATTCTGCTCTTAAGAAATCAGTTGAAGGTAACAACACTGATCTTAAAGAAAGAATTGATGTTGCTGCTGAAACTCTCGGCGCATCACCTGAGCAAATTAACAAAATACTTATGACAGTGTTGTTTTAGGAGCACTTATGAAGTCTATACAATTAATAATGTTATTGTCTGCGGTTTCAGTACTTGGAACCGGATGTAAGAAGAAATATCAAGAAGGATTTAACGCCGGATCAATCGCTGGAACAAAAGACGGTCAGACACGTGGTCAAACCGATGGAACGAACCAAGGGACAGCTGACGGTCAACGCGTTGGATATAACGACGGTTATGCTGCTGGTTTTAAAACTGGAGAAGCTACTGGTCAGCAAACTGGTTACACTGACGGGTATAAAGTTGGTTATGATGAGCAGTACGCAATCGCTAAAGAGTACTTCCAAAATGCTGGCTATGCAGAAGGGTATGCTACTGGACATGCAGAGACATACCAAGCTGGGTATACAACTGGTTATAATGCTGGAAACACTCGGGGCTACAATGAGCAACTTCCTGTTGGGTACGCGGCCGGATACGCTGTCGGTGTTCCAGAAGGAAGAACTCTCGGAACTAAAGAAGGATCAGCGAACGGTAAGACAGCTGGATACAATGATGGATACTCCGCCGGTCGCGCTGAAACATACACGGCCGCTTATAATACGGCCTACGCAAACGGTGTTAACCGCGGTAAGCCAGTAGGAACTGCTGCTGGTGCAGCTGCTGGTAAGACTGACGGTTATGCTGATGGTTATGATGATGGATACGATGAAGGCTATAATGGTTACTGGGGAGACTATAACTATAATCAAGGTTATAACTCAGGATACAGTTCTGGTAAGTGGGATGGACAGAATAATTCTACAAGCTATAACAACGGTCGTTCTGCTGGTGATAGAGACGGATATGCCGATGGTTATGACGACGGCCTAGCTTACAATTACGATAACGGTTATGACGATGGCGTTGATGATGGTTATGACGACGGTTACGATGACGGCTTTTACGACGGGTATGATGTTGGTTACGACGACGGCTTCGATGACGCTTACTTTAGTGCTGGAGCTCGTATTTCTGCTACTGCTGAAGTAAAGACCGTAAACATGATCTCAAGTGATCTTGTGGCCTACGATAAACTTGAAAAATTTGATTCGAAGAGAGCTCTTCAAGGAACGCAAATCACTCTTGATGCCGGTTCGAGACAGGTGAGAGATTTAGAAAAACTCGCTGCACTTAAAGAGCGTCATTACCTTGGTCAGATTCAGCGTCAACTTGCAAGCCGTTACGGATTATCTGTGGCGAGCTCTGCGAAGATCGCAAAACTTGTACATGGTTGGAATAAAATCTCTTCTTCAAGAGAGCTCACAAAGAAAGATGCTGAAGCTTTTTCTAAGAACTTGATCGGTTCATCGATGACGGAGATTGAAACTGCAGTGAAGAAGTCTTTCACGGGAGACATATCTGATCTTGATGCGAGAATTGATGCTGCATCTCAGAGTCTCGGCGCAAGCCCAGAGCAAATGAGAAAGATGGTTTACCAGATTTTCTTTTAATCTTGATCAAATCTTTAGTATAAAATTTAGAAATCTAAAGTGGGCCCTTTATTGGGCCCTCTTTTTTATCACTAAGGATAAAACATGAAATTGGTAGTGCTTTTTCTTTTCGCTGCGATCACCGCAAAGGCCCATGACAACAATGATGTGACTCATCGACCTAAAAGTTTTTCTTACAATCAATCCAAAGCTGTTTTTGTTGATTTTGAGGAGGCAACTTATGACATCACTTATGATTTAGATAAAAAGAGTGCTGAAGTCAGTGCTAAATTTAGAATGCATAATGTGGAAGAAGGGTTTCCTGTTTTTGATCTCATAGAGGAGCCAACATCTGTCAAAATCGACGGCCTTGATGTTGGGACAAAGGTTGTTGAAACGCCTTCGAAGGAAACAAAAGTTAGGGTCATCAATAAAAAACTTGCAGTGGGCCCATATGAACTCTCAGTCAAAGTTCCGCTTAAGAATCTTGTGGATTTCACAAATGGTGTGAAGAGTGCTTTTTGGGTAACTGACTTGAACGATCGCTATTATTTAGAGCGCTATATCCCCGTGAACCTTGAATACGACCGGATTAAAATGATTTTCAATCTGAATTTTATTGGACTTAAGTCTAAGCAGCATATTTTTGCTAACGGCAAAGTTACGTGGGTGAGCTCAACCAAGGCGCAGATTGAGTTTCCAGAATACTATACTGTAAATAGCCTCTACTTTCATACAACACCAGTTGGTGCGGTTGAACTTTTTCAATCATCCTTTAAATCGATAGATGGAAGAAATATTCCAGTTTCAATCTATCAGGCCCCTGATGATGGCGATAATCTTGAGGCCGTAAATGCTCAGTCTCTTAGAATTTTTAACGAACTAGAAAGAGATTATGGAGCTTTTCCTCATGATTCAATTACAGTTTATCTTGCGAGCCTAGCGCATATGGGCCTTGGTGGAATGGAGTACGCTGGAGCAACCGTGACTAATACTCGATCACTTTCGCATGAACTCTTTCATTCATATTTTGCTCGAGCAGTGACCCCGGCCAATGGAAACGCAGGTTGGATAGATGAAGCCTTAGCGAGTTGGAGAGATAACTCTTATCCAAGTTTAACATCATTTTCTGGCTCTTCTCGTATGGCGGCACAGCCTGAGTATACGCGCAAGACAGATACAGCTGCCTATAGTTTTGGGGCGCGTTTCATGGCCTTCTTAAATGGTAAATTTGCAACTCAAGGTGGACTTAAACCATTTATGAATAAGCTTCTTGAGAAAAAAATGTTTGAACCCATTTTCACGGAAGATTTCATCAGTGAAATGGAGGCGTTTTACGGTCAGAAAGTTCAGGCATTATTCGACACACATATTTATGGAAAATCTTCTAGAGGGCCTTTGCTAAAGCTTAAACCGGCCGACATTCACAGAAAGCTCACTCACGAAGAACTAAAAGCAATTCTTTAATTTTAGGGCACCTACGGGTGCCTTTTTTACCTTTTGTAAAAAGTTCTTAGTTTCTTGAGCTTTCGAAGCGGGGTATGTATATTGCGTCGCACTAAACTGTTTCAAGAGGTGAACGAATGAAAAAAATGATCGTTTTAGGAACTTTGGCACTCGTGGCTGAGGCCCAAGCTGCTAAGTGGAATAGCTCAAATAATCCTGCCTATTTTAATCCTATTGCTAGAGTAAAAATGAATTCCGTTTTTGCTGAGCTTCCATTGAAGGCCAGCATTCTTGATGATCGCTTTGGTTGGTCTGAGAGTTACTGGCCATCGAATTTGGGAGGTATTGCTTACCGTTGGAACCATCCAAATCCTGAGCCATTTAAATACAAACTTTTAAAGAAAGAAGAAGTTCAGAAAATGTCACAAGAGGAGCTCTCAAAGCTTTCACCAAGTGAGCTTTATGACATTGCGATGGGTGATTGGGATTATAGTCTTACTAAAAAAGTGTTGAAGACTTACTCTCCAAAAGATTTGTGGTGGGAAGGTATTTGTCACGGTTGGTCTTTGGCCGCTGCAAACTACCCGGAGCCAGACAAGGTTGTTTTTGAGAATAAGAAAGATAAAATCAGTGTTCCATTTGGAGCATCAGATGTGAAGGGTCTTCTTTCGATGCACGACGCTTTTAACTCAAAAGGTTTCTACGTTCGTATCGGCGACAAGTGTAAGGCAAAAGGTAAAGTTGCTGGTGAAGCTTACCCAGAAGATGGAGATGTTCCACCACCGTCTAAAGCTGAGGCAAGTAAGGCCGAATGTGAAGACGTAAACGCTGGTGCTTTTCACATCGTTTTGAGTACGATGATTGGCCTTAACTCTCAGAGTTTCGTTGCTGAAGTCGACAGATTCAACGATGTTTGGAATCAACCAGTAACAAGTTATGAGTCAGAGTTTTTGGGTGAGGTTCCAGTTACGGCCAAAGAGATAAAAGAAGGGATTGATAAAAAGATTCAAATCAAAACGGTTATGACTTACGGTGAAGAGCTTGATTTCTATACGCCAGAGTTAGCTTCTGAAGGTGTTGTTGGATTTGTTTCAAAAGATCCTATCACAGGAACACCAGCACAGACTTTCAACTCTAAGAACTACGAATATATCCTTGAGCTAGACCGTGCAGGGAAAATTATCGGTGGACAATGGATCTCTGAAACTCGTCCGGATATGCTTTGGATGAAAGCAAAAGATCCAAAGTTTAATAGCAGTCGATTTCCGCTTGAAGGTCTTAATCAGATTTAGAAACCCGTTATACGCTAAAGATAAAAGGCCCTTTTAAAAAGGGCCTTTTTTTAGAACACAGATTTTAATTTTACCTCTGCTAACGCTTCTTCAAATGTCTTGAGTAATTTATCCTGATTGATGTAGCCGCCGCCGAGAGAATACTCTTTCGGCGCAAGGTTCTTCTCGATGATAACTGAATCTTTATTTACTTTTGTCGTGATCGACGTAGTGTCGAGACGCTTGACCTGAAAATCAAAAAGCATCTTAAGGTTGTCAGCGTTCATTGAAAACGTGAGGAGAACGCCGTCAATATTTGCGAGGTCTCGTGACGTTGGCGGAATGAGCTTGAATTCAACGCCTTTTTTAGTTGCCTTAATTTCTTTGACCTTAAATCTTTGGAACGTGTCCATGAGACCAATGACTTTTGTATACAGTGCTTTTGGTTCTAATTTCACTTGGAGTTGACCTTCGTTAAAAGCTTTTCCAAATCCCAGGTAATAGCTGGACTTTTTATCGGTCACTGGAGCGTTGTCATTGATGGCGAAAGAGAAATCGAGAAGCGCTTCAGCATTAGGTTCTAAAGATGTTTTTTCGAAAGCTAGTTCTGATTCTATTTTAAGGGCGTTTGCCTCCCGAGCATGAACCTTTTTAATTTCAGCGTACGCAAGGCAAGTTCCTGAGCCAGTGAGATCAACCGTTTCTTGTCCGTGATTTTTTACTCGTAGAGTGCCTTTGAGGGTATCACCTTGTTGCCACGATTCACCTGAAGTTTCGATATTCCACTCCAGGGGTTTATTAAAGATTGTGCCTTTCATTTTAGATTTTACTCGCTGCGGATTTTGAGAAATAAAAAAGGAGTTGATTAGCTTTAAAGCTAATCAACTCCTGTAGAGTCTTAAGACTATTTTGGAAGCATACATCCATTGACTGAAAGGTCAATTTGGAACGCCGGAGTTAGGCAGCTATAGACATTAAAAGTCTGCTGGCCGTAACGGATACCTTGTCTCACGATAACACCACCAGCTTCATCTACTTCGCATGGGTTGTTAAGCGTACAACGCTCACCACTTTCATTCGATGTGTTGTTGATCGCAATAACTTTTCTTTCACCACGCTCGATGATTGGAGAGCCAGAAGTTCCACCAATGGTATCGCACTCAGGTGTATATCTAATTGAGTCGGTGAATGTCCAAGCACCTTCTCTGATTTTGTAAACAAAGGCATCAATGTCACAGCTATAACCGCGATCCCAGTAACCAGAAATGATATCAATCGACGTTCCAGCTCTAGGACGTTCAGTATCTAAAAGAAATGGACGTACATTGGCCTTCTCAAAAATCTGTGAATAAGTCTCAGAAAGCTCGTAGAAAGCGACGTCCGTATCCGTCATAGTCGCGTAAAGAATCTTCGTTGCCTGAACATTTGTAAGTTTCATGTTCTTATCAAACACTCTCATCGTGCGAGAAATGGGACGATTAACCCAAACTTCACCAGGATTCAAAAAGCCACCTGGCTTTTGAATACAGTGACCATTGGTCATCACGATCGCCTTGCTAGAAAGAGGCTGACCATTGAAAGCAATAAGTGAGCCCGAGCAATTTGAAAGCTTGATAATGCCTTCGAAGTCATAGTTGAGAGCTTCAAGTGAATTCATTTTTTTATTATTCGTGTGCGTAAGAGCGTCAAATGGAGCTTGTGGGAAAGCGAACGCATTAACTGAAACCAAGGCCAAGACGGCCGAAATAAGAATTTTCAAGAGTCCTCCAGTGTTTATACTTTTGGGTGTTCTAGCAAAAGAAGATGGATTTGTCCCCAAAAGTGAAACCTTTTAAGGTTTTGTAAGGTCCAAGGCTTAGAGTTCTGCGCCAGCGGGAGTAAACAGGGGCGGAAAGTCACCAAGTGCTTTAGATTCCTCGAGAAGTTCCACTAGATTGTGATCAAGAATTTTAAAAAGATCAGAGAAATGATTGAGCACGTAGTAAAGTGGCTGAGGGATATCAATCCGGTACGGCGTTCTAAGGGCCGTTAGTGGGTCAAAATCAACTCGTTTCACATTGGCGTCTTCCAAGCAGTAAACGGTTTCGTGAATGGATGAAAGCATTCCTCCACCGTAGGCGCGGATTCCTGCTGATGTTTTTAGAAGACCGAATTCAATGGTGAACCAAAACAGCCGGAAGAGACGACTGCGGTCTTTACCTGGTAGTGAAAGGGCGATTTTCCCAAACTCCTCCATAAAGTTCGCGTAGTCCGCGAAAGTCAAAAGTGGCACATGACCGTAGAACTCATGGAAAATATCTGGCTCTTGGATGTAATCAAGTTCTTCTGGGATGCGAATAAAACTCGCGGCCGGAAATTTTTTATTAGCTAAAAGTGTGAAGAATTCTTTGGCCGGAATCAAGGCCGGAACAACTTCAACTTGCCAGCCAGTATAGTTTTTAAGAGCAGCGTTGATTTCAGTGTGCTGAGGGACTCTGTCTTGACTAAACCCAATCCGGTTCAGGCCTTCAAGAAATTCAGGGCAGGCCCTGGTTTGTACGATTTCAGTTTGACGAGTAATCAGAGTGTTCCAGGTTTTATTTTCGTCATCACTCCAGTCGATGAGTCCTTGATTATTTGGCCGTTTGGAAATGTAGGTCGTTTTCATAAAAATCCTTCACCTTAGTATAATAAAGAATATTTTTATGACCTATAGAATTGTAAATTATACTTTGCTACCTTACATTGGCATGACACCAATTACTGAACTTTTTTCGTTAACTTCTCCTGAGATTGATAGGCATTATGGTCTAGAAGTTGATGCCACTGAAAAGAGTCTCTACCTCATGGCCAGAGATTTAAGGCCAGAAGGTAACCTTGCTAATCTTGGGCACGTACTTCATAACGGTCACCAGACTTGGGTGGGACTTGACCCACAAACTCTACTGACTCCTTACTCGGAGCTCGTGCAAATCTGTGAGCTTCTTGCTCCTCAGTCTGGGGAGTCAATGATTGATCTTGGAGCAGGTTACGGGAGATTAGGTCTCGTACTCTCTGAGCTTGATTTGGATGTCGCATTCTCTGGTTATGAACTTGTTTCGGAGCGAGTGAGTGAGGGGAATAGAGTTTTTGAAAATTTGGGGATTAAAAAGTCGAAGCTCTATTGTCAGGATCTAACATTGGAGAGTTTTGCTGTACCTTACGCCAATTATTATTTTCTGTACGACTACGGCAAGGTTTCTCATATACGTCAGACCTTAAAACAACTCGAAGAACTTGCGCGATACCACCGTTTTAAAGTCATCGCTCGAGGCAATGGGTCGAGAAGTATCATTGATTACGAGCACACCTGGTTGTCTCAGATTTATCCTGCTCACCATGAGAAAAATTTTTCTATTTACTCAATGTCTCTGTAGGGCAGTCATTCTCTAAACGTTTTTGAAGGTCTTGAACGATTCCCATTTTTCTCTCGCGAGCATTTTCTCCGAATTGAGATTTGTATTCTTGAATATCAAGGTGTGAGAAATTCATCCAGATCGTTTTGAACGGACGAGGGAAGTATTGACCTGGAATTTGAACGTGGTGGAGACCGCCGGATAAACAAAGAACCATCTTCCCACTTTCCATCGAATCAATAATGTCTGCGATACCACCCCGAACAGTCATGGGTTTGCCAAATTTATCAAAACCATTAGGTCTTTTCATTCTTCCTTCTGGGGCAATCAGCACGATGTCGTCTTGCTTAATGGATGCGAGATAACTATTCCAAGTCTCGTCTTTTTTTCGGCTGACGGAAGAAATATTGGGGACCATGAGCTTCCAGAATCTTCCAACAATGGGTCTATTGAGAGTGATGTCCGCGCCAGGCACACTGAAGTGGCCACATAAATGCCAGAGATAAGAAAACGGAAGAATCTGGACAAACAGGGGTTCAAACAGCGAGGTATGATTCAAGAAGACGAAGAGACGGACATCTTTCCAGGGATCGGTTGGAATATGATTGAGCCATTGGTATCTTGCTCGGAAAAGAATCGCTGAGACGATCTTTACTGTAGATAAAATAAGAAAAGCTATTAAACGTCGCATTTAATGTATTGATCTTTTGTCATGTCATAAACGATGAATGGTTGAGGGTCAGTGGGGTCATGGAGATACCCTCTAAAGGTCATTCCGAGGTTTTGGATGACTTTGATACTTCCGATATTCTCTGGCATTGCCTTAGCGATAATGCGATTGAGGTTGAGGTTTTTAAAACCGTAATCGAGACACGCCTTCGCAGCTTCTGTCGCAAAGCCTTGTCCCCAGAATTTCTTCATCAGTCGGTAACCGAGATCAACCTCTTGGGTTTCTGGGTGGTACTTAAGACCACACCAACCGATGAAGGTTCCGTCTTTTAAGAAAACCATGAAGCGACTCATTTTTTTTTCGTGAAACTGTGGGATCAGTCGTTCTTGGATAAGTTTTTTTGCCTCTAAAATATTTGCGAAAGCAACGTCACCCGTGTACTTCATCACTTCAGGATCAGAGTTTAGAAGAAAAAGATTTTCAGCGTCGGTTTGTCTTGCTGGGCGAATGATAAGTCGAGGAGTCTCAATCATAGGGAAAGACTAGCCTGTTTTTGTAAATCAAGCTAGAGTTTTATATGAATCAAAAAAATCGCTCTCTCATTCTGGGCCTCATTACAATTTTTTGTTGGGGAAGTCTTGCCACTTTTGGAAATCTTCTGATTCATCTTCCGCCATTTTATATCCTGGGAGTCGTCTTCATCTTGGGCTCTGTACCCGCGTGGTTTAAGCCTAAGGAAATGTTCGCTGACTGGAAAACAACTTCCTGGGGAGTCATGGGATATTTCGGTTATCATTTTTTTCTATTTTATGCTTTCCGTTTTGCCCCAGCAATCGAAGCAAACTTAATCAATTATTTATGGCCAGTGATCATGGTTTTTCTTTCTGCGGCGGTTTTCAAAGACCAGCGCTTAAGGAGTTATCACATCCTTGGAGGGTGTCTTTCAGTCATCGGCAGTGTTGTTTTGGTTTTTGGCAAAGGAATCAATTTAGAATGGAAAAATAGTTTAGGATATATTCTTGCTTTTCTGGCCGCACTCACGTGGCCCATTTATTCGATTGGGAAAAAGAAGATGAAAGCAACTTCGGTCTGGGCGATCGGAGGTTTTTGTTTTCTCTCGGGGATACTTTGTTTTATGACGCATTTTTGGCTTGAGCCAAGAGTTGTGTTGCAGTCGCACGATGCTTTCAAATTATTACTTATGGGACTAGGCCCATTTGGTGTGGCCTTTTATCTTTGGGACATGGCCCTAAAGCAAGGAGACCCCAAAGTGATGGGGGCCTTGGCCTACTTAACTCCTGTTTTGTCTACCCTTGGTTTAATTTTTTTTGCTGGTCAAGAAATGAGTCAGAGCACTTTTCTTGCCATGGTTCTTATAATTAGCGGCGCTTGCACAGGAATTTTGGACTTTCTTCCCTCTAAAAGTTAGAATGGGGTTAGAGGTTTTTATGCAACATCAGTGCAGCATTCATGAGAAAGACACAGGTATATTCCTGGCCAATGAGAAGAAAACAAAATGGGTCACCATAATCACTTTTGTGACGATGATTGTGGAAGTGGCCGTAGGGTATTGGTCTGGTTCCATGGCCCTCCTTGCCGATGGGTGGCACATGGCCTCTCATACCCTTGCCTTGTTTTTATCTCTTGTTGTCTACTACCTTTATCGTCATCCTAAATTCCGCGAGAGCTTTACGTTCGGTGGAGGAAAAATCCTCTCTCTCGGTGGTTACACGAGTGCATTGTTTTTAGTTTTTATCGCAGGATCTATGATCTATGAATCATTCCTACACTTTTCTGAGCAGCGAAGTATTCATTACAATGAAGCCTTAGTTGTTGCCGGAGTTGGACTCTTTGTGAATCTTGTTTGTGCACTCATTCTTCACCAAGGTGAGGACATGCCTGGGCACAGTGAACCACATCATCACGAACATGGTGAGCACTGTAATCATAGTCACAATAAGCTTTCGCCTGTTGCTAAAAAAGCTGAGAAGCCTCATTCACACTCACACAGTCACACTCATTCACACTCACATGGACACGATCATAACCACCAAAGCGCGTATGTTCACATTGTGACAGATGCCCTTACTTCCGTTTTTGCGATTGCGGCCCTTCTCATGGCCAAGTGGCAGGGGTGGCACTGGATGGACCCTGCTGCGGGAGTCGTTGGTGGGTTAGTTGTGTTAAAGTGGTCCATAGGACTTATTCGCCAAAGTGGAATGGATCTTCTTGATGCTCATGATGTTTCAATTGACCGAGAGCAATTGGTGAAGAAGCTCGAAGACGATGGCTCTAAGGTCATGGACATTCATTTATGGAAACTATCACCGGGGCAAGTTGGGTGTGAAATCGTGATCAAGAAATTTGATACGAAAGGTTCAAAAGATTACCGTGATCTGATTCAGAAGGATTTCAACATCCATCACCTCATCATCGAAGTAATCTAGTTCATCCCCATAAGATGAACCCCTTTGAGAGTTGCATGATTTTGGAACTTTTTAAGGTAATCAATGAAATGATTTTCTTGAACGCTACCGGTTGTGCTTGCGTGTCTTAGAAATAGAATTTTTCCACGACGGAAGAGAAAACCTTGATGGGAAATATTTTGATGTGTACCGGCCGCTTCCGTTAAGTCCCAGTTAGGTCTTACAAAGTTAACAATTGATCCTGTCGGAATCTTGTTCAGCAAGAGTGGGTTTGCAACTAAATAATTGATTTCAATATAAGGAACTTTAGCGATCTGTGAGGGGTAGTTCGCGCTTAAAAGATTTAGCTCCTCAATCAAAAGTTTTTTCTCTTCCATGCTCGCCATCGGAACAACGAGTTGATCTACTTTAATTGATTTCATCCAGCCTGAAAAATTAATCAATGCTTCAGCCATCTTGATCCGTGGGGCCGGAACTACCAAGTGATTGATCTCTTTCATCAGTCCATTTTGAATATTAAATGGGATCCACTGAAGATCAGTGAAATGATTTCTTTTCAGATAATCAATTTCGCCGTTTTCGTAGCGGATGTTATTCAAGCTTACCTCGAATTCATCCACAGTTCGTGAAAGAGCAAGCGCCATCATCGTTTCAACATAGGTTGTGCAGTCAAAAGTATCAAAGCGGTAAAGAGGATCTTGATCATATCTCCCTTCTGGACCTTCGCCTAAAGGACCGTTTTTTCCATAAGGAAGACCAATGAAGGTTCTAGAAATGAGATCAAGCCTTGCTATCGTTGAGCTTTCATTTTCAAACTGATTGAGAATGCTTTGGGCCTCCTCACGGGGACCGGCAAAGAGAAGGGTAGAGCTCAGAAGCCACAGAATAAAAAATTTAGTCATAGTCTATTGTTTTGCCCTGTGTGCAGTGACTCTGTCAAAGATTCTTAGTTCTCTTGAGAAGGGCGATGGCTGCGCCGCAAAAGCCCGTGAATCATTCTCTCAATAAGTTGCTCGGTAGTGAGAGGAAGAAGATTCATCTCAAAGCGCGATCGTTTGATGAGTGTTTTGAGTCCTTGAATAATAAGCCGGTAACATATCATTTTAATCCGATGAAGTGTTCCGAAAGTGTAATGGCCAACTTTTTCGGCACCAACTTTTTTACTTAGAAGATAAAAATGGCCAGTCTCACGTTTTTCCACTCGCTCTTCAAACCTCACAAGAAGCTTCCATAAAAAACGGTTCCAAACTGAGACAGTCATAAAATCTGAAACCCAAATATTTTTATAGCGTCGAGTGAAAAGATTTCTGGCCGCAAGTCTCACATCTCCAATCAGACTGCTCTCTTTCCAAGAGCGTTTTGAGGGATGCGCATTCCAGCTCTCCACAACATGCCAGTAATTTTCAAGAGAGTTTCGGCGAAGTTGTTCCATACATTCGACTAGGCAAAGAGCAAGTCCCATCCCTTGAAGTTTCATATACTCTTGTCGATCTTTGAGCCATTCTTTGGAAGGAGCTTCAACAATATAGCGAACCGAAGCGGGTTTGGTTTCGGTTTGAATCTCCAGGAGTAAGTTCGCACTTTTAATGAGGCGTGAGCCGTCCGTTGAAATCGCGAGCCTCGTATTATCTTCTGGGGACATCCGTACAAGTTGAATGTTACACACGTTCTCAGTGTTGAGTTGAACCAGCGCTTCTTCGATCGCGGTGAGGTCTCTCTCGTCTAAGGTTGGGCCAACTTCTTCTTCAGGAGAGTTTTTCACTAGATCAAACGCAATCGGCAAGAGCGCCTTCGCAACCTTTAAAGGTCCAATCAGTAGGACGTGCCTGATGAGCACTTTCCAGCCAAACTGCTTTTGAAAAATTTGACCGAAGTTGTGCCTTGAAGAAATGGCCGAAGAAGTCAGGTAGATCTGCGTGATGCCTCGAAGAGCGGCCTGGACTTCAATCCGAAGGTCAATATTGGCCTCACCCAGAAGGCGCACAAAGTCTGAGAGATGACGGATAAAGGCACCTTGATTACCGGTGGCGAGGAATTCACTAATCAGTTTTTGCGTTCTCTCGTTCTTAAGCTCTTCAGGATTTTCCACAAGACCTTTGAGGCTTTCAAACACACCTTTGTGGTCACTTAAAATCAGGCGGTACAGAAACGCGATGAAGAGCTTAATTGATTTTTCATCCCAATTAAAACACGGGTTCAGATCGATGAGTTTGACTTGTGATTTGTCAGCATCGTAGAGAATATTTCCGGCATGAGGATCCGCCCAGATGATCCCTTTTTGAAACATCAGGTACAAGTAGGCATCAGCTACTTTGTCAGCAATACTCATTCTTTCAAGGTAGCGAGAATGAACTACCGAAGTAATCTTCGAGCCTTCGATTTTCTCCATCATGGCGAAATCTGGCCCCACGTGATAGTAGTGAGGAATTTCAAAATCAAAGAGTCCTTGCAGTGCTTCTCGCACCATTTCGGCGTTTTTCTTTTCAATTCTAAAATCAAGCTCACCAATACTTTGAGTGGCGTAGTTGATGATGGTTCGTTTAAGGGCCGTGATGAGACCTCTGACTTCTAATTGTTCTTCCTCGTTGAGTTCGGTACTCAGCAAGCTCGAATCAAGGGTCGTCAGAATAGAGATCAGGGTCTCTTTTTGTTGAACAAAAAGATCAGTGAGTCCGGGCCTTTGGATTTTTATTAAAACTGGTTTATTTGTGTTGAATTTTTTCTTTCCAGCTGGTGTTAATTCAAATTCGTAGATCGCCCCAACTGAAGCCCCGGCAAAGGCATTTTGAACATGATCGGGTATTTGGATACAGTTTTTAAACTGCTCCCAACTTGGTCTATTGAAGATGTCCAAAACATATTTCCAGGATTTCTGTTGGCTTCCGAATATTCCACCGAGCTTGTCCTGTTGATGGCGAAGCTCTTTGGCAAGTGCCGGAGGTGCGAGTTCGGCAAGAACCTGGGCGAGCTTAACGTATAGACCTCCAAGTTCTTGCAGAACGATGGAAATGATTCGCCCTTGAGTCAGTTCCTGGCGTGGAGTGCACAGGATACTTATGAGGGAGGTCATACAACGGTCCGCCGGAAGGTGACGGACAGCTTCGTCAATTAGAGGAAGAAGAAGATTCTTTCCTTTAGCATTATTTTTGAGAGTTTCAACGAGTTTAGGTCTCACTTCTTTTTGGTAAAACCCACTCATGATCCTTTCAGTGAGTGTTGTGAGTTTGTGATGTTCGAATTCCGGAAGTTCGTAGAGAGCTGTAAAGAGAGGCTCTCTTAAATAGGGAAGAGCATTCCGTGCTTCATTCGAGAACGCCGGAAAAAGATGCAGTACCGGGAGAAAGCGCTTGGCCAGCGTATTTGCGAGGTCTTCAACAAGATCAATCTGGTCAATCAGTTCAAAAATTTGCGGATGCTGAATAATCAGCTCAAAAAAATTTTCAAAAAATGCTGTTAATAGTGGAGTGAGCTTGGCCTCATCAATTATGGTCTGATTGAATTTATCAATCCCCATTGTCTGTACGGCTTCAAGGGTTGCGCTGAGATCTTTAGGAAGAGTGAATTCTGATTCCAGACCAAAATGCACAAGGTCTCTGGCGACGACGGCCCAAGCGCGCTTCATTTTCTCTTCAGTCACAGCATCAAAAGAGATTTTAGAAATGGTCTTGGCAAGGTAAGCGCCTAGAGAAGAGGAATCAGTTTTTGATTCAAGTGCAATTTCTGTGATCCAGCTATAGTCCCGCATTGTTTCCTTTCTCGTTAGGATTTTATTCTACTAAAAAAGTGAAAATAGACTACTCATTTACTAATGAGGTGCGTAGATTTACGTCAGTGTGCAGTGCTGCTAGTGAATTTCCTAAGATTTGGTGAAAATAGCAGACTAATTTAAAACAGGAGATTTTCATGAAACTTTTTTATAGTCCGGGTGCTTGTTCGATGGCCTCTCACATTGTGATGGCCGAGCTTAACATGGCCTACGAAATTGAAGCTGTGAATTTGAAAGAGAAGACATGTGCGTCGGGAGATTTCAAAAACATCAATTCGAAAGGTTCAGTCCCTGCTCTTCGTATGGACAACAATGAAGTTCTGACTGAAGGTGCTGTGATCATGCAGTATCTTTGTGATCAAAAAAATGATTCGACTCTTCTTCCAAAACTTGGAACGTTAGATAGATACCGCTGTATGGAGTGGATGAATTTCATTGCCACAGATGTGCACAAGAGTTTTTCGCCTTTATTTTATCTGGGAGCTCTTGTTCAGAATGAACAAGGTCAGACTCAGCTTAAAACTGCGACGATTCAAAATTTGAAAAATAAGATTAGTTATATTTCTGCGAAACTTGAAAATAATGATTTCCTCATGGGCAAGAATTTCACCATCGCTGATGCCTACTTATTCACTGTCCTTGGTTGGGGGAAACACGTAGGACTTGATATCTCTGAATGGTCTAACATCAATGCGTACATGGGCCGCATTGCTCAAAGACCAGCGGTTGTAAAAGCAATGAAAGAAGAGGGACTTCTCTAAGTATTGACTTCATCAGGGCAGAAGAAACTCTGCCCTGTTAATCTAAATTGTCCCAAATAATTTCTGAAATCTCACGAAGATTTGCTCTTTCAAGTTCGTGCTTTGAGTGTGACACTGTCTTTTGGAGCGAGTGATAAAGCCAGCTATTGGCCAGCATCGTCTCCTCAGTACTCACCATACGATCCTGGTCGCCCAGGATAAGAAAGACCGGAATATCAATATCTGCCATATCTTCTCTTGTCAGACCATCAAGCCGTTCGAGGTTTTGCATCATGTGCGCCGTAGATCTTAGAACTTGTCTCCACCTGTCACCGTGTTTTGATTTAAGTGTTTCGACAAAAAGTGGGAACTTCTCTAATAAATGATCTGGGTTCATCATCTGGAGCTCTTTGGCCACGGCCGATTCAGTCCAGTTGAATTTAGTCCCGTAAGTAAAGATTTTTTGAATGGATGAATTTTCGGTATGGGCCTTGTGATAGAGTGCAACGTAACCGCCCATCGAATGACCAAAAATGACGGGTTTTTTGAGATTATTTTTCACCAAAAATTCTTCGAGATCTCTTGCGAAGAGGTCAATCCTGAACTCGGCCGGTTCATGTAATAGCTGACCGTGTCCTGAAAAGGTAAATGAATAGCAATTGACCCCTTTTTCTTTCAACAGTGCCATGAGGGGTTCAAGGTCTGATGAAATCCCGAGGGCCCCATGTAAAAAAATTAGAGGCGCTTTTGTGTAACTCATATTAAAAACCTTCAAAACTATGGTTGTTCTAAATTTATCTTAACCTGTTGGACCTTTTATGCAAAAGGTTTGTCGTGCCTTTTTACTATAAAACTCAAGTATATCCGGATAGCTACAAACTCGAAATTAAAATTAATTTATGAATTCAAAATGTGTGATGATTGATATTGATTTTGTCACTCGAAGTTTAAGTAATTAAAAAAAATTCATAGAGTTGGAATCTATTCTTAAGAAGAGTAGAATTTCCAAAAAATAAGGCTATTGCATGCAAACAACAGATGAAAATAAGTTTTTTGATGATTTGATTTCGGGTATCAGACGCAAGCTTCCGATTCAAAATCCTCTCCCCACTTTTGTCCATAACAATATTCTTTTGATGTTCGAAGGAAAAGATTTTCACGAAGCGATTACCTATGCAGGTAAGCTTTACCGGGCCAGTCCGTACTGGCCAATTTACAAGTACACAGAAAAATATAAAGAAGGAAAAATTACAGAGCTTGATATCTTTCGCTCAATTGATCATTATATGGGTCACTACGAAGCGATTCCTTCTGTCGAAAAATTGGGGCTCACTCAAAAAGAATTTTTCTATCGACTAATGTTCTCAAGCCTTGCATTCAATGATGATGAATCACAATCGGATATTTCAGATAAGAGGTTGTGGGACATGTGCCAGGAGAAGATGGAGAATCAATCTTTGACTCTGACTCGCGCGAAGGTGCACTGGCGCGGACGAGAGTACTGGGAGAAATACCACAACGAATCTTACGCTTTGAGCGCTCATCCATTGATCATTAGACTAATCTCAAGCTATCTTGACCAGGGACAAAGCTTCTGGGCAAACCCATTTGTGAATAAAGGTTTCTGGGAATTCTTTTGCTTTGATCTGATTTCTCAGAAAGGATTCAGTACAGATTGGATAACGAAACTCATCTCAAAAGTTCAAGAGTTTCAGCATGCTTCTCCTCGAGATGTGATCTTCCAAGAACTCAGATCCAAAAATATTCCAGCTGCCGAATGGGAGAATTACTTACTTGATATCCTTTTTGATTTGAAGGGATGGGCCGGGATGGTGAATAAGCTTGAGCTCGAGCCTTGGCAGGCAACGGTCAAGGCGCCGCAAATTAAGCTTGTGGATTACATTGCGATGGTTCTCTTGGTTGAGTCTTCTCTTGATGCTTACCATAGTGAAGCGCAGTCCATCGATATGTCTCTGATCCACGGGCGCCAGGAGAGTGTGGAGCTTCGGAGTTTCCACTTGGCCCTCGCGCTTTATCAGATAACCAATTCCTTTAAGTTGAACCCACGCTGGATGCAAAGAATTGATCCGAGTGATTTATTGAAAATTATTGATGAGATCGACCAGGCCGAGGAAAGAGATAAAATACGCTTATGGCATGAAGCTTTCGAGCATCATTTCCACCGTGAAGCTCTTGAATCTATCGCTGCTCATACAAAAAAACAAATCGAGAAAGAGTCCCCCTATGCCCAGGTTCTCTTTTGCATTGATGACCGTGAAGAGTCCATCAGAAGGCACCTAGAAGAAGTCGATCCACTCATCGAAACGTTTGGAGTCGTCGGATTCTTTGGGATAGATATGAATTTTTCGAGCTTAAAAAACCGGCGTCTTATTGCTCAGTGTCCACCAGTGGTGACACCAAGCCGGATTGTTCAGGAAGTTTCTAAGACTGAAGAAGATGATTTTAAGAAATGGAACTTACGACGTGGGGCCAGTGATCTCTCCCTTTATTATAATTCGAGGACTCTCGTTCGGGGCTTTATTTCCACATTGTCCTTGGGGCTAATGAGTACGCTTACGATGTTCATGCAGGTCTTTTTTCCGCAACAGACTAAAAAAATTGGGAAGAAGATTACCTCACTGATAAGTCCTGAGCCAGAGACAAAAATTATTTTAGAAAATCATACCGAGGGGCATGGATACTCTAAGCTCGAGATGGCCAAGATTGTTCAGGGGATCATTCAGATGTGTGGTTTTAAGACCGAAATGAGTGATCTCGTGGTGCTCATGGCCCATGGTTCTTCAAGTAGTAATAACCCATTCAAGCAGGCCTATGGCTGTGGTGCCTGTGGAGGAAATGCAGGGATCCCAAATTCGCGTGCTTTCGGACAAATGGCCAACGACAAAGAAGTAAGAGGGGAGCTTGCAAAACTTGGGCTAACTATCTCCGAAAAGACGTTTTTCATTTCTGGATATCATGATACTTGCACGGATGAAGTGCATTTTTTTAACATTGAAGATTTGCCAGCATCTCACAAGAGTGATTTTGAAAAATTGAAAAAGAAATTGCACGAGGCTTGCGAACTCAATGCTTTCGAAAGATGTCAGCGCTTCACAACTTTTGACACTGATGCTGGGCCTGCCGAGGCACTCAAGCATGTTCGCGAAAGGGCCAATGACATCGCTCAGCCAAGACCTGAATACGGGCATTCCTCAAACGCGCTCGCGATCGTCGGAAAAAGAGATCTCACGAAAGGCCTCTTCATGAACCGTCGCTCATTTCTTTTGAGCTATGATTGGGAAATGGATCCTGATGGATCGATTCTTCGTCAGGTCGTCATTGGTGGTATTCCCGTCGCTGTGAATATCAATATGGATTACTACTTTTCTTGCGTTGATAATGAAAATTTTGGATGCGGCTCAAAACTTCCGCTGAATCTGACCTCACTCTTAGGAGTGATGACTGGTTCACAAAGTGATTTGAGAATTGGTCTCGCGAGGCAGATGGTAGAGATTCATGAACCGATTAGAAACTTAACGATAATTGAAGCTCCTCTCCAAAGAGTCAAAGATCTTTTTGATAATCATCCTCGGCTTAAGAACATTCTCTATAATCACTGGCTGAGACTCGTGGTCAAGGATCCAGTGACGGATAAATGGTGGATTTTCACCCAGAAGGATTTCGAAGTGATTGAATTTGAGCATAAGTTTATGAAGGTCTTTTCTAGTTCTATGGATTTAATCAAAGAAACCCATACCGATGAAGATTTTGCGGAGATTCATTTATGATTGAGAATCTCTTTGCTGCAATTATGGTCTCACCCTTCCTTAACATGCTTGGGCTTGTGGTCATTTTTTTCTTACGAATTAAGATCAATGAAAATTGGATCTCTGAGTATGTGAAATGGTTTTCGCACTACATGTTTGCTCTGTGCTTAGTACTTTTTGCTCTCTCTTTCTATCATTCCCCGGCCTTTCTATCTTTGGATTACCAAGACTGGATTCAAGTTGGTGATTACCGATTTAAGACGCGCTTTATCGTAGACTTACTGGGAGCTACTTACGCTCTTTTGTCCAGTGCTCTGATTGGGATCATCTTTAAGTTTTCACGCAACTACTTGCACCGAGAAGAAGGGTACTTTCGTTTTATTTTTCTACTCTCAATCCTATGGTTCGGTCTTATGATCGTGTGTTTTTCACGTTCACTTGATTTGCTATTCATTGGTTGGGAGTTAGTAGGAACAACATCAGTTCTACTGATAAGCTACTTCTATTTTCAGCCACAGCCTGTGGTTCATGCAACGAAGGCAATCGTTTCGTACCGTTTGTGCGATATGGGAATTCTGGCCGCTTCTGCTTGGGCTCATCTTTATCTTCACACCACAGACTTTGTCATGATGCCGGGTTCTCTGGATCATGCTCATGGAGGCGTGGGTCTTTTGTTCGTAGGTTTTTTTATTATCTGGGCCTCTCTCGGGAAAGCAGCACAGCTACCAATGAGTTCTTGGTTGCCAACGGCGATGGAAGGACCGACCCCCTCAAGTGCTATATTCTATGGTGCTTTATCCGTGCACCTTGGACCTTTTTTAATCTTAAGATTTCACGATTATTTCACCCACTTTCCTGTTCTCCTTATTGTCGTTGGGGTGATAGGAGCTTCTTCTGCGCTTTATGCCACAATGGTTGCAAGAACCCGCTCTGATGCGAAAACGATGCTTGGGTACTCGACGATCTCGCAGGTTGGAATTATTTATATGGAGATCGCTCTGGGATTCACCAATTTTGCTCTCTTTCATATTGTCACACACGCAAGTCTCCGGACTTATCAGTTTTTGAGGTCATCTTCACTCATTCAAGACTTTTATGAAAATCCGGCGGTGGTTAAGGATCACAGAATTAGACGAAACTTTGCCTTTGAGAATTTTTTCTCAAACGAGTTCAGAATGAAAGTCTATGTCCATGCTCTTCATGGCTTTCATCTTGATTACTTCACAAAAAGAGTCATCCGCGGAGTCATGTTTCCGATGAAGCTTGTGATGAAACTGGAAGAAAAGTGGATGAATATGGATACGAAAATTCTTAAATTTTTATTAGGGAAAAAGTGATATGAGAATAACATCAAGTCTGATGGAGTTTTTTCCATTACTTTCTACCTTTGCTTCTGCGATTGTTGCCAACTACTGTGATATTGGAAAAAAATGGCAGGATTACATCATCGGCCTCTTAGGTCTTCTTTTTGTCTTTTTTGCTTATCTTTTTTTCGTCGATGAGTTTAATACAAGCCTTAGTGTGTACTCATTTTTTGACATCCGTTACAACAAGATAGGGATGTTTATAGGAGCTATTTACTGCGCTTCTCTCTTTATTGGTCTTTTTCCAGTGAGAAGCACCGTGAATCTGAGCTCTTCCTTTCTTTTTTATATTGCCGGCGGGCTTGGAATTATTCTCGCGAACAACTTACCGACTTTTTTCATCTTCTGGACTTTCCAAAGATCAATCCCACTGATCCGTTTTTGGAATGAATCGAGAAGGGGAGAGTCTGTTGTTGGGGCCACGTACATATTTCAGCATGTACTCGCATTCATTTGTTTTGTTGGACTTTTGTATTTCGCTTCAGTACAAGGGGTATTTTATACTCCGATGACTGAGATCCCAAACTCGTTTTTGACTTGGCAGGTTTTGGCATTAACACTCATTATTGTATATGAATCTCACGGGATTTTTCCTTTCCACTCATGGGTTCATGATATCGTCGGTAAAGTTCCATGGTATGAATTCTCCGCGATTTTTTTATCACGCGCCGGAGTACTATTATTTGTTCAGTTGATTCTTCCGACTCTTCATCATGAGTCGGATATTTTTAGAATCCTTCTTTTCTCACTCTCAATTATCTCCAGTATATACTGGTCTTTTCGAGGCATCCTTGAAGAGAACTTGTCTAAGAAGATTACCTATTTTTATATCGCGCAGGCTTCTCTTATCCTCACCGGTCTTCAGGCAGAGCAAGTGGCGGTGAGAGGTTCGTATCTTCATATGATGGTGATCTCTATTACTGGGACTGCCATGTTTTCGATATTTAATTTCATCCAGCATACATTTTCGTTTAAAAGACAATCTCACTTCTATGGCATGGCCCAGTATTACCCAATGCTCGCGACTCTGTTTTGCTTGTTTGGCTTTTGCCTCATTGGCGTACCGATGGGTGGCTCTCACGTCGTTGAGGATCTAGTGATTACTGGACTTCTTGAGTATCAGCCTTATCTTGGGCTGGGGCATATCTTTGCGACCTGTTTAAACGGTATTCTATTCTTCATGCTCTTTACTAAAATCTTCCTCGGTCCGAGTGCCTTTAAGGCTCACATCAAAAACATGGATATGAGCCTTCCACGCATGATTCCTTATTTACTGGCCCTGGTGCTCATGATACTGATTGGGATGATGCCTTTCCTCTTTTTGGAGAAGATTACGTGGTAGAAGAATTAGTCATTGGTGGCCTTTATGAGCATTACAAAGGAAACCGATACCTGGTGAAGGATATCGCTCGTCATTCCGAAACGCTCAACTTCCTAGTGGTCTACGAATGTCTTTATGAAAACCCAGCAGGTAAAATCTGGGTCAGACCCATGGAGATGTTTTTAGAATCAGTGACGATTGATGGAAAAACCATTCCACGCTTTAAGTACCTGGGGGAAGCATCCGCTTAAGTAAGATCGGTTTGGCTTCCCAAGGCTTTTCCGGCCAGTAGTGCCTTGGATATTCTCTCTGGTATTCTTTTTTCATTTCTTGATAAGTTTTATTCCAAAAATTTTTAAGATCTTTGGTGATTTGCATCGGTCTTTTATGAGGACCGATGAGTTTTAGCGTCAGTGCGATCTGATTGTTATAGATACTTGGGGTATCATTTAATCCATAAAAGTCCTGAATAGGAGCTTCGATGTAAGGATCCATCCCCACAGGATAATGAATCTCGAGTTCTCTTTTTCCTCCAAGATTTATTTTAAGTGGAAGCAGTCTGTCGATGTCCTGGCATCTAAGGACGGTCTCAATCTTTTCACTTAAAAAGTAATCTAAGTCTTTCCAACTGAGATCCCTTGCATAGTCAAAATACTCCTCTGGTTTAAGCTCATCAACCACTGCGTCTGCATTAAGGTTTTGCATTTTGGCCCAGTAGTGGATTCTTTCAAAGTGAGAAGACTCTTTAAATTCTTTGATCTTATTTTTCAGAGGAGTCGTCGTCATGAGAGAAATTTTGCGCTTTGTCTCTTGGGGAAGAGTGGCCCACTCACATTTGATGAAGGCCTCCTCCATCACAAGACTTCCATACTTGATTTTCCTTCGGATACTAATCTTTTCATCGATCTGAATTTCATCTTCCTCTTGAAAAGGAAAGGGATCGAGTTCCCATAGCCAGGACTCATCGATAGGGAGAATTTTAATGGCCTCTTGGCGTTGAGTGATGTCTAAAATGAGATAGAAACCTTCTGTGAGGTCAGTTTGTGAAGGGTGGGCCTTAATTGTTTTGCCTGAGTAGTGAATGAAATCTCTTTGCTTAGACCGAAAACGTGCAACTTGATCAAGAAATCCGTACAAGATATTTTTCTCCAGAGGCGTCTCATCTGCGCCTTCAGTTTTAATGTAGGAGTGAAGTCTTTTTTTCAAAGATCCTGTGTGGTCGTCTTCAATTTCATGGCAGATGTAATGAATAAGTTTTTCTTTTAACTTCGGCCGGAGTTTCTCGCTGGCAACTAAGATTCGTGACAACCGAGCGTCGAGTGGATACTCAAGCATTTTTTTGCCAGTCTGAGTGATTTCATCACAATCCATGGCCCCCATGCTAACGAGAAGCTCCTGCGCTTTTTGCCATTTTTCTTTTGGAGGTGAATGAAACCAATGAGGTGAGAGCTTGGTGCCAGCAACTAATAAGCGGATGTCAGTGAGATCAGCTTTTTCAATTTCAGGAATCGTGTGCTCTTCTCGCTGATTGAAATCCTGCTCGCTATAAAGGCGGATACAGCGCCCGCTACTTGTCCTTCCAGCACGTCCTGCTCTTTGAATCGCCGAAGATTTGGTGGTGGGAACATCGAGAATGAATTTAAGCCCATTCCAGGCCGAATAGTGGGCCTCGCGCTGAATGCCTGAATCAATCACCGTTTTAATTCCTGCAATGGTAACGGAGCTTTCTGCGATATTGGTGGCCAGAATAATTTTTTGTCTTGAGCTTGGGCCAAGAGCTTCTTGCTGCTCTTCTTTACTAAGATCAGCGTGGAGAAGAAAGACATGATGATTTGGGAGTACATCTTTCACTCGGAGCATCTCGCGCATTCCTGGGAGAAAAACGAGAATATCTCCTTCGGGATTTTGCTCAACAGCTTTTTTTACCTTGGATTCAAGAGATTGATTGAGGATACTTGGTTGATTAGGCAAATAGCTTACCTCGACTGGGTAGAGCTTGGCCTCGATCTCGATGGAACCAGAATCTGGAAAAGCCTTTGTAAGCTCCACACTCAGAGTCGCAGACATCAAGATGATTTTAATCGGGCGTCTTGTTTGGAGATCTCTCAGTAAGGCGAGAGCCAGATCTGTCTCCAGATGCCTTTCATGAAACTCATCTAGAATTACGACATCGACATCTTTAATTTCTGGGTCTTGAAGAAATTTTTTTAGGAAGGTTCCTTCGGTGTAAAAAATGAGCGGAGTTTTTTCATGACATTTTTTCTCAAATCGAAAGTGATACCCAACCTCTTCACCAAGAGAGAGGTTTTGCTCATCAGCAATTCGCATGGCCGCGAGCTTTGCTGCGAGTTTTCTTGGCTCAAGGACCACAACCTTTTTATTTAGGCCCTGGGAGATTGCCCACGGAAGACGTGTGGTTTTACCAGAGCCTGGGGAAGCTTTGACTATCAGAGTAGAATGCTTCTCCACTAGACCTAGAATCTCTCCTGTATAAGGATCAATAGGAAGAGAAAGCCTTTCATTTTGCTTCATGCAGCACCAAGATTTGATTGAATCTTTCCGATCTTACCTTGATAATAGGTAAAATTCTAGGAGAACACTATGTCAGTATGCCCATGTCGGTCAATGGACCAGAATCAGCAAAGTTTTGAAGATTGTTGTGGCGCTATTATTAGCGGAAAAAAGAAGGCCCTAACGGCCGAGTCACTAATGCGTGCTCGTTACTCAGCTTACGCAGTAAAAAATATTAACTATGTCGACAGTACTCAGATTCTTGTTGAGAATGAAACTTTTAACAAAGAAGAGGCACTTAAATGGGCCGAAAGTTCTGAGTGGCTAGGAATTGAAATCAAGAAGCTTCAAAAAGGTGAGCCCCAAGACAACACAGGTGTTGTTGAATTTGTGGCCCACTATAAAGATAAAGCAAGTGGCACTGAGCTTCGTCACCATGAAACATCTTTATTCCAAAAACGAGATGGTGATTGGAAATTTAAGGAGGGTCATATTCACGGGGCGCAACCAATGAAGAGACTAGAGCCAAAGATTGGCAGAAATGATCCGTGCTCATGTGGATCTAATAAAAAATTTAAAAAGTGCTGTGGAGCTTAATTGAAGCAACAGATTTTGGATGAACTTATTCAGGCGGCCCGTAAAGAACTTGCGGGCCTTGAGGCATCAGCAAAGTCGAACCGTGACTTTGCGACTGACCAAGAATTTAAGGCCGAAAGTAAGTACGACACCAGGGCCTTAGAGGCTTCCTACCTTGCGAGTGCTGAATCTAAAAGAGTAGAAGAGTTAAAATTAGAAATTCAAATCCTTGAAGAAGTCGACATTGGAAGTTCCAAGAAGCTCGGAGAAATCTCAATTGGTGCCCTGGTTGAGCTTCTTCATCAGGAACAAAAAAGATTCTACTTTTTGATCCCTACGGCCGGTGGGACAATTATTAAAATTGGTGAAACAGCGGTCTTAGTTGTTTCTGTTTTTTCACCTATTGGAGATGCTTTGTTGGGGCTTCATGCTGGGGATGAGTTTGAGGTGGAGACACCGAAAGAGACCAGAACTTACAAGGTTTTAAGTTTTATCTGACAAAAATACCTGCCATTTGCTTTTTCGCTCGCCATTTATAGTTTCTTTAACTCACTGGATTTATGAGATTACCAGAGATCTTTTTAAGTCAGGGAGCTACCTCGCCGATAATAAGCTTCGTGAGGAGATTCAAATGAAACTAATTTTAATTGCTACACTATTCTTTAGCTTTTCAACAACTCATGCGGAAGTTTCCCATTCTGATGTTGAATCTATGTTGCAGCAAATGATTAGGGAGAACGTTATCTCCGCGCAGGAAGCTGAGAAAGTTAAGGTACGGATGAAGGCCATGACTCCAGACCAGTGGTCGGCGATTAACCAGAAGGCCGCTGCCGTTGCGGCTAGAAGTCCGGCCTCCGTTACACCATCAAACAACAAGATTGAAGAAGTCCAAGGGATCGATCTAGACGGGGCCCAGTTTAAGGCCATTCAAAATGAAGTGAAGAAGATTGTACCTGAGTACAAAGACTAGAGCTCGTTTCACGATCTCAACTAATTTTAAAAAAATGCTTTAAGAATCTATTAAATGTTGCGTTTAAAGTATCTTTACATCATCTCTTGGATAAAAAATTTGTTAGAGATAATTTATAAGTGAATCTTACTCGGAATATTAGTAATTCTTCCTAGAGCTATTGAGTCTATTGGGGCCGCTAATCGCGGTCCCAATAATCAAATCATCAAATTTTACATCTCCACGCCTAGCGAGCCACGCACCGAACCGAGTCGTTGCCGTAGCGGTAGTAGTCGTCAGTGCTGCCGTTGAAGCCATTGAACAGCCACGCGTAGTAAGAGTAGCCACGGAGCAATGACGAAG
>JACCDH011287524.1_pt1 | contig 28597 bp, 26 predicted proteins | sample 7442481 | NCBI WGS metagenome assembly JACCDH01 (sample SAMN15323433, study PRJNA562643) | freshwater metagenome | isolation source: river surface water | place: USA:Blue River Watershed | collected 2017-08-15 | reverse complement strand
TAATAGCTGAAAGAAATTGATACTCAATTGCTAAAATCCCTAATCCTTTTTCAACAATATTTGTTTTCTGAAGATTAAATGTTTTTACATTCAGAATGTTTCCTTTATCTTCTTTTAAAATAAACGATTTCTTATTTTCTCTTCTTTCAATTGGACAAACCACATTAACTTCGTGTCCTTCACTATGAAATTTACGAAGTAAATCTGTATATATTCCTCTTTCATCAAAGGAACTAATTTTAACCATTGTCAAGAAGAGTACTCTCATAAGTTTATTCGCTCCAAACTGTTCTTTTAATATAATCGGTATAGCTCAATATGATGCGAACCATTTTATCTGAAACATTCGGCATAGAGTAATCGGCTACCGGTCTAAAATTACGTTCAACACCTCTTTTCTGAGATTGTAATTGGACTAATCCTTGCATAATGCGTTCTGGATTTAATCCGACCATCATTACAGATGCTTCTTCCATTGCTTCAGGTCTTTCATGTGCTTCCCGAATATTTAAAGCAGGAAAATTTAATGTAGAAGATTCTTCTGATATCGTCCCACTATCCGATAAAACCGCAAAAGATTTCATTTGCAACGCATTATAATCAATAAAGCCCATTGGTTTTAAAAATTGAACCTTTGGATGCATTTTAATCTGTTTAGAATCTATCATGTTACGCGTACGTGGGTGTGTACTCACAATAATAGGATAATCATATTTTTCAGCAATCCCATTTAAACTGTCCATTAGACCTTTAAAATTTTTATCGCTGTTGATATTTTCTTCTCTATGCGCCGAAACCACAAAGAATTTATTCTCTTCTAAATTTAATTTCGTAAGTATTTCTGAGTTATTGATTGCAGGTAAATAATGATGTAATACTTCATACATTGGAGATCCCGTTTTAATGATTCGATCGGCAGGCAATCCTTCTCTTAATAAATACTCTCTTGCAATAGAACTGTAGGTTAAATTAATATCCGAAACATGATCTACAATTTTCCGATTGGTTTCCTCAGGCACTCTTTGATCAAAACAACGGTTTCCTGCCTCCATATGAAAAATTGGGATATGACGTTTCTTAGCTGGTATAGCACACAAACAGCTGTTGGTATCTCCTAAAACTAAAAAAGCATCAGGCTGCTCACTAGCTAACAGTGGATCTATTTTTATTAATATTTGTCCTACCGTTTCTGTAGCTGTAGCTCCCGCTGCATCCAAAAAGAAATCTGGTTTACGGATTCCTAAATCGTCAAAAAATATTTGATTCAATTCGTAATCATAGTTTTGACCGGTATGCACTATTATATGTTCTATTGCCTCTGATTGATCTAAAGCTGCCATTACTCTTGATAATCGAATTATCTCGGGACGAGTTCCTACAACCGTCATTACTTTTAATTTTTCTTTCATTTTATTATTCATTAATTCTTAAAAAGAAATACAATTATACATTTTCAAAATAAGTGTCTGGATCGTTTGGGTCATAAAATTCATTGATCCAAAAATTAGTATACAATACCTCATCTCCTATATTTTTAATATTATGGGTGTACCAAATTGGCATATCCACATAGGAAGGAGCATCTCCATCCAAATAAAAATCCAACACTTCATCGGTGCCAATGCGTCTTAATTGAATCAAAGCTTTTCCCTTGATTACAGCAAAACGTTCTATTTTTCTGGTATGATAATGATTTCCTCTAGTAATTCCTGGAACGGTTGTCGAAAAGGAAACCTGTCCCCCTACTCCTAAACGAATTATTTCAACGAAGGAGCCTCTATCATCTATATGTTCTACAAAGGATACCGGAAAATGAGTAGCAATGTCCATATAACACCGAAAGGTATTGAACAAATTCAATTCAAAAGTAGTAGCAATAGCAGGTATAATTCCCTTTTCTTGATATTCTGATTTATATTTTTCTAATAAACTCAATATTTGAGATACTTTAGCTGTTGCAGTAAATGGAACTACCATTTCGGCTTGACTTTTTGAACTCCTGATTTCAGACACTATTACTTCTACTAGTTCACCAACATATATTAACTTCAACTCGCCATCAACTGCTATAGTTGGTGTTTCGTGATGAGATAATTGATGGCAAAATGTTGCTATAACCGAATTGTAATTAGGATGTCCGAAAGGACCAAAAACATTAGGGATAATTAACCCTGTAAATTTTCCGCCTGATTGTTGTGACCAGTTGTACAACAATTCTCGACCAACTTTTTTTGATTTTCCGTATTCATTATCTCTTTCTTCTTGAGTGGAAGAAGAAAATACTACATGTGCTTTACTTTGAGTAGCTTCCAAAGCGTTTACTAACTTTTGAGCTAATTCAATATTTGTATCAAAAATTACTTGGGGGTCATTATGCCGGTTCATGGCAGCCAAATGTACAATCACATCACATTGCGATACAAATTGATCCAATTGATGCTGATTTGAAAAAAAGTCTTTTTCAAACGGAACTCTTTCAAAGTCATTTGGATACAATCCAAGGGTATTGTATAAATGTGTTCCAACAAATCCGGCCTGTCCTGTTATTCCTATTTTTAACATTTATTCTATTGTAAAGTAATCCGTTGGATATCGAAACTCATCATTTAGTTCTCCTAAGTGATAATCCGACATAACTACTAATTTTGATTTTTCATCTAATGCTTGAATACTAGTTACATAACCTGCTGGTATGTGCAGTACATCTAATGTAGCTGATTCTAAAACATAATCTAATCTAGGCAAAGTTTCAGAGGGCATATTCCAATTGTCTATAGCAATTAATTGAATTTTGAAACACCCTTGAATTACACTAAACCAGCGTTGTTCCACTTTATGTCCTTGCCAAGCTCTTACAAAATCAATCGAATGATTTTCTATAACATACATTCTTTTTATACAAGTAATATCGAAATCATTATTGTAAAACAATTGACCTCTCTCATCTTGATGGCAATTACCTGAAATTAAAGTAGGCTTCATCCTATTTTATCCTGGCATTTGGGCTACCTCTTCGCCAAATATTTCCTTACGAATTAAGGGTAACTTAGATAATAATTGCTTCATTCCTTCCACATCTTGTTGAACTGTATTGTGCGAATGATAATCTTCAATTAAAGAAACATCTTGCTCTCCTTCTGAAAAATATTGTGCATAATTAAGATCTCGATTATCTGCTGGAATTCGATAAAAATCACCCATATCTTCCGCTTTAACCATTTCTTCTCTTGTACACAAGGTTTCGTATAATTTTTCGCCGTGACGGGTCCCGATAATTTTAATTTCGGTATCTGCTTTACACAACTCTTTCAACGCTTGCGCCAAATCACCAATAGTTCCGGCAGGGGCTTTATTAACGAATAAATCGCCCGGATTACCATGTTCAAAAGCAAATAAAACCAATTCTACTGCTTCTTCTAATGACATCAAAAAACGAGTCATTTTAGGGTCTGTAATCGTAATTGGATTACCTTCTTGAATTTGTTTCAGAAATAAAGGGATTACCGAACCTCGTGAGGCCATAACATTTCCATAACGTGTCAAACAAACTGTAGTATCAGTAAGATCTCTTGAGGCAGCTACCGCCACTTTTTCCATTAAGGCTTTAGAAATTCCCATAGCATTAATAGGATACGCTGCTTTGTCTGTACTCAAACAAATTACTTTGTTTACTTTGTTTACTCCTGCTGCATCAATCACATTTTGTGTACCAAAAACATTAGTTTTAGTAGCTTCTAATGGAAAAAACTCACAAGAGGGCACTTGTTTTAATGCCGCAGCATGAAAAACATAATCCACCCCGCGCATCGCACGTTCTACACTATTATAATCACGAACATCTCCAATATAAAATTTAAGTTTATCATTTTTTAATTGGTTGCGCATATCATCTTGCTTTTTCTCATCACGAGAAAAAATACGAATTTCGCTAAAATGATTGGTATGTAAAAAACGATTTAAAACTGCATGACCGAATGAACCAGTACCTCCAGTTATAAGTAATATTTTATTTTCAATTTTCATTATGGATTAATTTTAAATATCGTTTTCTTTTCTGTTTGATTAGGATAATTAATCAATACTGCTTTATAAGGGCCTTTAAACACAAATAAGCTACCTGCAGCTACCCCAATTACTCCGTGTTTTTCAATTACTTTTTCAATATCTGAAAGAGAACCAGCACCTCCTAAAACCGTTAACGGAATAGAAATCGTTTCTGCAATTTTATCAATTAGATTCAAGTCGTATCCTTTCATCACACCATCTTGATCTATTGAATTGATGATGATTTCTCCCGCTCCTAATTTTTCTAATTCTTGTGCAAATTTAAATGGATTAATACCAGTAGCTTTTTTACCATTATGAGTATATACTTCATACCCTCCAAAAAGTTTTTTTTTTATATCTAAAACTACGATAACACTCTGCGACCCCACACGTTCAGCAATTTGAGTAACCAGTTGTGGATTTTGAATAACGGCACTACTCAAGGCAATTTTCTCTATTCCCAAACTAAATATCTTTTGGGCTTGCTCCACTGTCTTCACACCGCCACCATAACACAAGGGCATACGAGATTGATTCGCTAATTTTTCTATTAATACATAATCGGGTTCTTGATTAAAAACCGTTGCATCAATGTCAAAAAAAGCCAATTCATCTACTTCTTTTTCATTAAATATTCGAACAGCATTAATTGGATCTCCTACATATTTCGGTGATTTAAAGCTAACTGTTTTTACCAATCCTTTTTCATGATACAATAAACTTGGAATAATTCTAGGGCGTAGCATATTTATAATTGAGTAAAATTGTGTAATAATTTTTCGCCGAATTGATGGCTCTTTTCCGGGTGAAATTGGATTCCATAGATATTATTCGAATTTACTGCCGAAGTAAATGAAATTCCATAATCTGAAATGGCAATACTATCAGCTGGATTATTACATTTAAAATAATAGGAATGTAAAAAATAGAAAATAGCCTCTTTTTCTAATCCATTAAATAAGGGATGTTTTGTAATCGGACTGACATCATTCCAGCCCATATGGGGTAACTTAGTTCGTTGTTGAATTAGACTCTCATCAAATTTAAGAATATCTGCATCGATCCATTTTAAACCTTCAGAGGTACCTTCATCACTTCTATTCCCCATCATCTGCATCCCTACACAAATCCCAATTATTGGGATTTTCTTTTCCAACACCAACTGATCTAATTTATCTCGCATCCCTGAGGCATTGAGTTGTCCAATAGCATAATCAAAAGCACCTACACCTGGTAAAATTAACTTTTGAGCATCTTCTAAATCAGCTGCCGTTTTTGCAATTTTGGTAGGAATATCTAATCGCTTGTACACATTTTGAAAAGCAAAAATATTACCTACACCGTAATCAATTAATGTAATCATCTGAACAATCTTTTTTCTAATCCCATTTTTGTTAAGACTTTGGCACCAAATCGAATTAGTTTTATTTTTGATTTATAATGATAAAATGTTTTATTTTTACCATCAAAAATAACTTGTAACTCTGCTCTAGTAAGATCAAGTTTGTCAGCAACATAATCAAATTCTTTTTGTAAAAATTCTTCTGATAACTCTGGTTTTGAAATACGTTGTAAGGCTTCATCCCTGGTCATTTGCCCAGTTAAAATCAAACTAGAAAAGTGGGCTCTTCGTTTCTCAAAACCAAATTTTCTTGGCAACCAAAAATCTTCATAGAAACGGGTAAAACGTGATTCATGATGCTTGTGTTGAAAAGGTTCCCAACCATATTTTTCATTTAATAATCGTTCAGCATCTTTCTTTATATAAGGAACTAAATTCAAAGGTTTAAATACTTGCATTCCCAAAAAATATCGATAATAAATTTTATAATTTAAAATATCAACCAAAGGAAATGTTTTAAGGGGACGTTTTCCGAATTTTTTATGAATGTCATTGACTAACATAGTGTCTATACCAGGAAAAGCGCCCCATTCCTCTGGCTCACGGCAGCATTCTGTAGAAAAATTACCACCGGTTAGCACGTATTTTATCTTATTCTTTTTTGCAAATTTATACAATGTTGAAAAAAAAGCATAGTCCTGAGGCATATCTTGATCAGCAATTTGAGATTTAAAAACAGCAACTTGTAAATCTTTCATCTCTTCCCAATTGATTACCTCAGTATACAAATCCAAGCCTAATCCATTGCACAGTTTTTCAATATTACCCACTGCTCTATCTGTATTCCAACCCGCATCCACATGAAATAACAAAGGACGTAGCCCCATTATCTCTTTAGCCACATAAGCCACGTAGGAACTGTCTAATCCCCCACTCAAACCAATAATACAATCAAAATCTTTATTTTTTCCTTCAACTTTTATTTTATCAGCAGTTTTCATTAATTTATCATAGCCTCTTTCATCTGTATGCCAATTAGGGAGAATTGTTTCTATGAAATTTACATAATAATCACTCTCTCCATTTACATTAAAAACAATATTAGGATCAGAGGTATCCATAATAGTTTTAGTACAAATCTGATATTTTGCTTCAGTAACCATTTTAGCATTATTTGGCATCTTTAATCGTATTTAATTTTTCAATATATAAATCAAAATATTCTTTGAATCTTATTTTTCTATCAAAACATTTAACCGCTCTAGTTCTACAATGATCTGTATAAAACATCTTGCCGTTTATTTTTATTTCTTCAATAGCTGATAACAATTCTTCTTCATTCTTTTTTTCTACAACAATACCAGTAAGATTATCAATTAATTCGGGAGATGCAGTTGCATTGTAAACAATAGCAGGTGTGCCACATGACAAAGCTTCAGCAGTAGTTAAACCAAATGTTTCTTCTACAGAAAGATTTAAAAAAACATCACTAGCAACATAAAAATTAACCAATTCTTGTTGATTTTCCGTTCTTTTCAACCCAATTATATTTTTGGGAAGGGTTTTAATTTGTTTAGAATCTAATCCAATTAAAATAATAATTGAATTTTCATCAATTCTATTGCTTAATTTAATAAAATCGTCTAGTCCTTTACGTTTACTCCATGTAGTAGCTAAACCTAAGATTAAAAACTTGTTTTCGATAGAAAATTTTTCTTTTATATTATTAATATTTCCAGGTTTAAATAGTTCAATATCAACACCATTATATATCACCCTTCTTGATTTATTAATTAGAAAAGATTTCTCAACAATACTATTCAACCAATTTGAAACAGATATAATTGTTAAATTTGTAACAGAGTTAAATAATGATTTTTTTAAATAAAAATTTTTAATAGATCTATCAATAAAAAGACTTGCAGGATATTCCTTTTTTTGAGGACAATTATTACATTCAATTTGCCACTTATTACAACCAATATAATCAAAATAAGTACAATGTCCAGTAATTGACCAACAATCATGAAATGTCCATACAACAGGAATATTACTTTCTGATAAATATTTAAATAATAACTCTATATTAATATAGTAGCCATGCAAATGATGTAAATGAATTATATCTGGTTCAATTTGTTTAATTCTTTTAATTAATTTTTTTGTTGCGATACGAGATCCTAAACCATGCCTATCAAAAAACCTAGTTTCCAAACCATGTAATATTAAATCTAAATAGTTACCAATTTTTATTAATTTAGACTTACTCTCTCTTGGGAATCGTCCAAATGCTATAAAACTGCTCCACCCCATAGAAATTGCAATTTCGCCTATACCTTCTGCTATAGTACCCGTTGAACCAGTATTTCCTTCAACACATATTTGTAATAACTTTCGCACTCTTAAATTTTGTTTAACTCAGTTCTAAGTTTACCTAAAACTTCAATATACTTCTTACCAAATTTAAGATCAGGCTCCATGTAATTTCCTTCACCCCATTCGTTCCATGATTTAAGAAATATAATTTTATCTTCTTCTTCTTTATCTTTTACAATATTAAAAACATCTTTAACGTGATCTGCGAACAATTCTGGAGTTGAGTTATGAAAAACAGATCCTTTGTGCCCACTTCGGGGAGTATGGTCCCAATTAGGTATAATTGATGGATATACATTACTTGCACTTTCCTCATTCTGCACAAAATATTTTATCATAAGTGCATAACTAATTTTCAAAGGCCTTTTGAAAAGCTTGTACAAAATTGTCGGAATTAATATTTTTTTTAGTAGTTTTCTGTTATATGCATACTCTCCATTTCGTACAATATTAACAGCATTAAAACCCATATTTAGTATAGATTCAATATTAGAAGATTTTTCGGTATGGCCAATAAAATGAATACCTTCAATACCTTCAATTTTAGCTAATTCGTTCCAAATTTCAATTAGGTTTGCAACATCTGGTATCAAGAAAGGTTTGTAAATTACAAAAATTGGTTTGTTATTTTTTCTCATATAACGATTATCCTTGAATGCATCAAGTATCTCATAAAAATGATCTTTATAGTCTTGAACTCCAGGATACAATTGCTCAATTAATGTACGATCTCTTTTGGTACTATTAAAATCCCACACTTTAGCTTTCCATGATTCATTCGCCCAACCCAAACAAAATGGAAAATCAGGTTCTCCAGATTTTAGGACTTCATTAAATGGCATCTCTAAAAGTCTTCTACCATTACCAAACCAATAATGCCAATAACAAAAACCATCAACACCCGCTTCTTTTGCTAATTCAGCTTGTTTTGCCCTGACTTCTGGAATTCTTAAATCATAATACCCTAAATCTTTTGGTACTTTAGGTTGATAATGATTTTTAAAATATTTTTTTGCCTTCCCTACATTTGTCCATTCAGTAAATCCAGTTCCCCACCATTCATTATTTTCTTTAAACGGATGAAATTGTGGAAGATAATACGCAATAATTTTCATTAATTTTAATTTTTAATTTTCTTGAATATTAAACTATATATAGAAATTAATTTAATTCTGTAAAGCAACCCTACAATGGATATACTTATTAATATAATTAAATATCTTAATACAAAAAAGTCATAAAGTTGTACGATTAAGAAACTTAACACAGAAGTTCCTATAGCAATTAACCAAATAAATTTATCATCATAAATTTTTTTCTTTGTTATAACTCTACAAGCATATAAATGAAAGAAAGCAAGAGCTAAATAACTTACAGATGTAGCATATGCAGCAGCAATATATCCAAAAATTGGTATAAATGTGCTATTTAACAAATAGTTAATTAATGCTGCAAAAACAGTCCCAATAGCTATAACTAATGTTTTTTTATGATATAATTCTAAACTAGTATATGTATTGTAAATATATTGAAATAAAGCTCCAATTGCTATTGGATAAACAACCCACTTTGCTGGCCAAAAATTTTCAGAACCAAGAATTTTAATTGCTTCTGGAGCAACTGCTATAACTAAAAAAGTAATAACACACATTACTACTGCAATCAAATTATTTGATTTTTTAATACTTAAGAAATCTTTTTCATTATATTTTATATAAAGCCATGGTTGAAAAGCTTGTAAAATTGCATTAGAAAATAACGCTAATAATATGGCGTATGAAAATCCAAAACTATATAAACCAGCATCAGAATTACCACAAATTCTGGTAATCATAATTCTATCTAGCTGGGTCAACACTACCATTGCGAGCGAATGTGGGATCATAGGTAGTCCAATTTTTAATGCAAACATCCAATACTTTCGAATGTTTGACATCCAACCATCTTTTAATGTTTTGATATAAAAAAAAATTCCCATTAAAAACATTGGTAAAATTAATCCAATAATTCTTCCAGAATATTTATGTTCGTCATAAACATAGATTATCAATAAAAAAGAAAACAAAATAGATCCAAATGTATTAATAATTGATATAATGATGTTTTGTTTGTATTGTAATGTAAATTTATATCGCTCTTGAGCATATATCACAGAAGGGTAAACTAACATATATATAAAAATTACTAGTACAAGACTTTTATCAATTTCCATAAAATTAGCTACTTGTTCTTTAAATTGAATAACTAATAATAATACGGTTACTGCCATTAGCGTGCCCAGTGTTTGTATTGAAGCTAGATATTTATTTAATTCATTTGGAAAATCTACTTTTGCATTGCCTATACTATATGGCAAGCCTAAACCTATAACTACTAAACCAATATTCAACCATGCTGCAAAATTACTAGCAATTCCATAATCTGCAGTACTTAATAATCTTGTAAATATTGGTGCGGTAATCAATGATGTTGCACTTATAAGAATATTAGACAACATATAACTTGAACCGGATTTGATTGCTTGTATATTGGTTGATAATTTTGAATTTTCCATTAACTAATTTAGTATACTATAATATTTATTTAAAACTAATTATTCAAATCCAATTCTTGTTTCGTATTGCTCGTATGCATTATCATAAAATGATAATAAAGAATTAATTTGTTCGTCATATTCATCTGAATATTTATTTTGTTTCCTAAGTATAGCTTCCCCCTCAGATAACAAGTACTTTAAATTAATTTCTTTACCTATTGACTTGATAGTTGCTAGATAAGCAGCACATGATTTTATATTATCAACATTTCCAAATGAAGCAATAAGTTCTGGAAGTTTTTCAAATGAATTAATTCGTGTAATACCTTCAATTAAATTAAATGGTACATCTCCAAAAACCAATGCTTTCTTACCAAGCATTACAGATTCATAAGCCCCAGTTCCGGTAATTGTGATAACACCTTTAGCATTTTCTATCCAAGGTTTAGGATCTTGATAAAAATTAAATTTCACCAAGCGAACATTAGGAAATTGCTTCACTTTATTATAAAACTCAAAACTTCTTTCACCCAACATTGACTGATGTTCCTTAACATACAATTTCCATCCAATAGGTAATGATTTAGAAATCTCTTCAATAATAAATAATTCATTAAAATAAAAAGGAGCTTTTACAAAAGTTGTAGATTCGGGTATTAAATGTAAAGGCATATAAACATAGTTTTCATTTTTTACCGGATCCTCAAAAAAATTTCTTGATCTAAATAAGAATTGTCTTTTAATATCAACTTTAGCGTAAAACCAAAAATATTTAAACGGGTTAGGATATATAATTCGACTCCAATTGATTTTTTTATAATTCCCTGATTTAAAAAACACATTCCAGAAATATAGTATTTTGCCAATAGTATTTTTAATTACTGGAATTATTGGATCCGCTAAATATTGGCTAGTACTTGTGCCTTTAAACTCTTTAGACATTATATGAGACTGTTTTCTCATATTTAATATATATTTATATTCTTCTGTCAATTCAGAATCATTTTTTTTGAAAAATTCTTCATATTTTAATTTAACAAATTGCTCAGTTTTCACTCCCAAACAATAAGTAGGAATCTTAAATCCTTCAAATCTAGGATAATCAATTGTAATGTATGGGATTTTTTCTTTATGAGCAACTTCACACAGAATAGTTCTTAAAAGTTCTCCATCTTCTGTATCAATTATAAGATCTGGTTGACACTCTGATATAACTTCTTTTACTCTTTTGTAACCAAATTCAATAAAATTTAAATTCTGATCAAAACTAGAATAATCAAAATAAATCCTGTTATGGTAGTGTCTTGTTGTTAATTGCGAGACTGTTAATTGTAAATTTAAATTTTTAAAGTGTGTATAATCCCTCTCAACTGATTCAAGATATTTGTAATCAACACTAGGCTTAGTATTAAAATTAACACAAAAATCCTGTAGATCATACAATTTAACTTCTGGTAGATTCTCCTTGAAATTAAAATATGTGTTTTCGTTATATGCGCATTTATTATAATAACTTTCCTCCGGATGTATAAAAAAAGCACTGACTTCATTTCCTTGAGTAAGTAGTTTTTTTGCTAAAAAAAACAAAGGAAAAGAAAAACTTTCTTTACAAATCAATAATACTTTTTTGTTACTTATCATGAAATTCTATTTTTCCCTTTAAAATATCAATAACTGACTGTTTATCAATATTTCTATCTTTAAAATCAATATTAAAAATATGTTTACAGTTTTCTATTTTATCATTATCCCACTCCCACCACTTTATCTCTTCTAAAAAAATAATAATGTCATCTTCAAACCTTTTTTTAATTATATTAGCAGGATTGCCAAAAACTACAGAATAATTAGGAATATCTTTAGTAACAATACTTCCAGCACCAATTATTGAACCTCGTCCAATAGTAATCCCTGGCAAAATCACTGAATTAGATCCAATCCAAACATCTTCACCTATAACTACGGATCCTTTTGTTTGAATATCATTTATGTAATTTCGTTTAAATAATAAATGATTAATAAAACTGCTTGTAATTTTAGTAAATGAATGATTAAAATCCACGATACAAACATTTTGACCTATTGAAGTGAAACTACCAATAATAATTCTTTCTTTCAATGATTTAATAACTGTCCCTGGTCCTGTTATAGTAACAAACTTTCCTAACTCTATATCTCCATAACATCTTGCCTCAGATATTACACAACCCTCTCCGATTGATGAAAAATTACATTTTGAATCAATAATTTTAACAGGATAATTTGAAGCTTCACTAGGAACATGAATATTAAAATTTACATCCGATTTTTTATCAATAAAAATATTTTTATTGAGCCTTAATAGAAGTTTTTTTAGAATCAATTTCATTTTAATAATATTTAAAAAAAAGTCTAAATAAGCCATATTTTAACAATACGACTTTAATTTTGGTTGCTTTAGTGGAATACTTTGATTTTATGATATTATTATAATTGCACATTAACTCCTTTTTATATTTATTATAAATAGAAATTCCATAATCATCCGTAACCTTAGATAAATAAATACAATTATCTATAACTGTTGCATAATAATGCATACTAGCTTTTTCATACAAAGTTGGGTAGTTTATCTCTGTATGTTTCTTCCAACCTAATGCTGCCTCTACCATATCAAGTTTATTATAATTAAAACTTGAGCGAGTAATACTTTCTCCCTGTTGATTATAAAAGTAAAGTTGTGCTGTGCTTATTGCTATTGAGTCAGCTTTCATAAAAAGCAAAGGCATTACAAACATATCTTCCATAATTTTCCCTTTAGGGAACCTTATCTCTTTAAACAAATTGATGTTATATAATTTACCCCAAGGCGCACATTTTGATTGATCATTTAAAAGCATATCCATTGCTAACAAATCAGAAATTATCATAAAATCAATATTTGAGATAATTACATTTTCATCATAGTCAATACCTTTTTTATATGTACACATTGAGATTTTAGCATCACTTTTTGTTAACATATATATTAAAGTAGTTAAGTAATCCGTATGAATATAATCATCACTATCTACAAAAGCTATATAACTCCCTTTAGCAATTTCAATTCCTGAATTTCTAGCTGCTGAAACCCCTTCATTTTCTTTATGAATGACTTTAATAAAGTCATATTCATTTGCGTAATCATCACATATTGCTGGACAATTATCTGGAGACCCATCATTAATTAATATTAATTCAATATTTTTATATGATTGATTTATAATACTATCTATACAACGATTTAAATAATTTTCTACTTTATAGACAGGGACAACAACACTTATTAAATTCTCAGTATTATTCATTAATCACATTTAATTTCTGGTTAAAATCCATATTTTTAGAATTATAAACTGCAAAAATTTTTCCAATAGAATACCAAAAAATTGGAGCAATTACTTGATATTCAAATATATTAGACCCAATAGCCATCAAACTTAATCCAATTACAATACCCATTTCAAGATATTTATTCCTCAAGTCTTGTATTCCTTTAAATATTGAAGATGCCAAAATAGACAAAAATGTAAAGGTCCCTATAATACCTAATTCAGCAAACATTTTGAAATAATTACCATCTGCAATTACAATTTTACTGTAGAGAACTACTTTATGGCCATAGGCTCCCAATCCTCCCCCAATTAATAAATTATCATGTGAAAATGCTGCAAAATTATTAGCTTTACGTTCATCAAAGGCCTCTGATAACATTGAGATTCTTTCAAATAAATTAGTGAAAAAATCATCAAAAGTATAAGTTACATATAATATTATCCCATAAAAAAAAGCAAGTTCTAAAAGGAAATATCTTTTTTTAACAAAACTATATCTAAAATAACCTAAAAAGTGCATAATTATAATTGACATTATTATAACAGCTAAGGCAGAGCGCCTAAAAGTTAAAATTGTAGCAACTAATGCTACTAATAAAGCAATTTTTCCATTTTTACCTTTGCTTTTAAAAATAATTTGAAAACTAATTAAAAAAGCAACGAAACCTAATGCTCCTGTAGCTGTAAGTCCAAAAAGAGATTGAAAAAATAACAAGTCTGTACCAGGCCCTTCGGTTACATCCATAAAAGCCCTGTATAGAGGAAGTTCCATTATCCATAATACAAAACCAACAATAAAGCTGAAAATTAATGCAAATAAAGTGTATCGATAGAAATTATCTTCTTTCCTTTTATAAGGATATGAAAAATAAAAAAAAAATACTGGAAGAATTGAATTTGTCCACTCTGCAAAAAAAACAGATAAAGGGAATCCTTTAAATAAAAACCAAAAAATGGAAATTGAATTATATAAAATATAAAACAACACTAATTTATTAATAGATGAATTATATAAAAGCGAATGTCTTTTTATATTTTTATAAATTAATAAAAACATAATAAATGATGTAATTATCCCTAATCTGATTTGGGGAACATACAACTGGAAAAGAATAACTAACACGACTATTAAGTAAAAATATTCATATAATTTACTAGATGAATTATTACTAATATTACTTTGTATCATGTACTATTTTCAAATTATTTATATGTACTCTAAAGTTTAAAATCATTGGCTATTAATAATAAAATAATTATTTTAACATAAATACAGCCTTAGCAAATTCCAAATCTTCATAGTTATCAATATCAACTGCATGTTTCCAATCAATCTCACAAAATCTATAGCCTGGACCATAAAAAGTATTCGATTTGATTAATTTATTTACTTTAGCAATCCAAATAACTCCGGTTGGACAATATAAATCTTCCAAATCTTGAGATCTTTTATTTACACCCTCTTTTAGCATCCATTCCGATGTTCCATCTTGATTTTTTTTAAATGCCCACCATGGATTCATCCACCCAAATTTAAAAGAACTGATTTGAAAGTCTAAATCATTGTCCATGAAAAAATTAAAATGATTAATTATATCAACTTCATTTCTCAAAGGAGCATTTGCCATTAATTGTACAACAACATCATATTTCTCGTTATAATAACTTTCTGCTTGCTCAACTGCAATAATAGTTGCCTCAGTAACTGGAGATATATCATCACTTTTATCTGTTCTAAGAAATGGTACATCAACGCCATATTCTCTTCCAACAGAAGCTATATCTTCACTATCAGTACTTAAGATTATCCTATCAAAAATATTTGATTTTCTCGCAGCATCGATAGTCCAAGATAATATGGGCTTACCCATAAAATCAATAATATTTTTTTTAGGTATTCTTTTTGAGCCTCCTCTTGCGGGAATTACAGCAATTATTTTCATTTAAACATGTGTTTTAAGTGAAGAAAAATAAAACTAATTAAATCAACTATTAAATGAATTTAACATACTCCTATATTCTTCCCATTGACCTGAATCTGAATATGAATTTTCAGAAACAGGAAAAACACCTACTTTTCCTCCTCTATTTTTGACTATATCTATCAAATCTGTAATATTATAAAACTTATTTTCAGGGATGAATTTTAATACATCTGGATTTAAAATATACATTCCGGCATTAACTAAGAAATCATATTCTGGTTTTTCAACCATACATTTCAATTCTCCTCCATTTTCTATTTCACAAACACCATATGGTACCTTATAATGTACTAATGATGCTACTATAGTTATATCGTTATTCTTTATTAAATGATCATTATAAATATCTACATAATTTGCTTTAATCAATATGTCGCAATTTGAAACAAAAAAAGGACTGTTAAATTTACCTTCTAAATATTTTAAAGCACCGCCCGTCCCGAGTGGAATCTGTTCTAGTACATAAGAAATATCATAAATATCGAGAAAATCTTCTAAATAAGCTTTAATCAAATTAGCTTTATAATTAACAGATATGTGAAATTTACTTTGAAAATACAAGTTATACTCATCCATGATTACTTCTAACATTGATTTATCACCAACGGGAATCAATGGTTTGGGTAAGATATTTGTAAAAGGCTTCATTCTCGTACCTTTTCCTCCAGCCATAATTACTACCCCAACATCATTAAGTTTTTTTTCTAATATTACCTTTCCTGATAAGTTAAAATCATTTCTAAATAAAATTTCTTTCAAACATCCATTTTCTAAAACTGGTAAATGATCAATTTTCCATTGAAGAAATATATTTATAATTTCTCTTTCATCATAATCACTTTCAACATATTTGTAGTTTTTATTTGCAATTAAAATACAATTCTCATCTAATGAAATCTCGTTAAGAATGGCTCTTCTAAAGTCGCCATCAGTTACCAAACCAATAACTTTGTCATTTTCATCGACTACAAAGATAAATCCTTCTCCGTTGTTATCAATTTGCTTTATCGCTTGTCTAATATTACAGTGACTATCTATTTTATACTTATCTAACATGGGGAATTCAATTATAATTTAGTTTATATAACAATACATTTTTGAACTTGTGAATTATAAGTACAGAAATAAGTTAATTAATTTAGTCAATTAAAATTCTTTTTTAAGCAAAGTCTTCCCATTTAAGCAAACTGTCTTTCTCAATATCATTTTTAACGACTCTTCCAACCATATATTTCAATTCTTCTGGTTGAATTCCATCACCTGGTCTTTTATAATCAATATCTGTTACTTTAATAACATGTCCCGCCTTAAAATCAAATTTAGCAACAGCACTTCTTCTAAATTTAACTTTTTTACCTTCTTCAGCTTCTGAAACAATCCTAGTAAAACTACCCAACGATTTAACAATGTTATCTGATTCTTCACATATAATTTTCATTTCTTCAGGATTTGCCGATATTTTATGATCCCAACCCGGCATATCTTTATCTAATGTAAAATGTTTTTCTATAATACAAGCACCTAAAGCAACTGAAGCTAATGGAATTGCATAGCCAATTGAATGATCAGAAAAACCAACCGGTAAACCAAAAGTTTTTCTCAACATTGATATATTATTCAAATGTATATCCTCATACAAGGGCGGATAAATTGAAATACAATGAAGTAGTGCAATTTCTTTCACATTGTTTTTAGAAAGTAAGTTTAAAGCATTATCTATTTCACCAATAGTAGACATTCCTGTAGATAAAATCATAGGCTTACCTTTTTCAGCTATTCTGCTCAATAATTGAAAATTATTTATATCCATTGAAGCAACCTTATAAAATGGCATATCACACTTTTCTAATAGATCTACTTCGTTATTTGAAAAAGGGGTAGAGCAAAAAGCAACACCCAAATCATCACAATACTGTTTTAATTCAAAATGCTGTTCTTCTCTTAAGTAATATTTTTCAACCATCTCCTTAAGAGACCCGAAATGTTTTTTACCACCATCACCATCATCATAAGATTGATTCCTATCATACTCTGCATTTGCAATAAGTGAACTAGGTGTCCAAGACTGAAACTTAACTGCGTCAACACCACACTCTTTAGCTGATTTGATCATTTGTTTAGCTAAAAGCATATCACCATTATGATTAGCTCCAATTTCTGCTATTATGTAAGGCTTAGAATAATCTTGAACAATTTTTGTTCCTAATTTAATTTGTTTCATATTTATTTAAATTTAGTTCCCACCAAAAAGGGTATTCATGCTTGTGAAGTTTAGGCAAAACAAATTCAACTGAGTCTAACTCATTTATTTTACTATCTAACCCAGTTAATATATATTGATTTATTTTTAAGGCTAAAATTTTCTGTATTTTTTTTTTGTCAGCAATACCTATTGTATTGTCTGAATGTTGCCTGTAAAGGGTAGTACATTCACTTGTAAAATATCCACCTATTTTTGAACTTTTTAAAATTGAATAAAATAAAAACCAGTCTGTAGCAATTATATCGCCATTTGGAGGCTTTGGAATAAATTTCAACAAATTTCTTGATAAAGAAGTATTTCCTAGACCAACAAAATTATAATTTTCGATGTCGGAATAAGTAAAAATTTGACTATTTCTGAATCTATTAAGCCAAATTTTCTGATCAATAATATCTGAAGCTTCAGTCATTATATCTAGATCATTTACTACTAACTGATGTTTTTCCAAAAAATTTATTACTACATCAATTCTGTTATCACTTAAACAGTCGTCGCAATCTTGAAAAATATAGGAATCAAAATTTAATTCCGAAAGTATTTTTAATGCTTTAAACCTGATTCCAGAAGGAGTTTCATTTTTAATATCAATAATCATAAATGGTACTTTCAAATTTTTGAACATAACATTAGGCTCTTGAATATCATCATTAAAAATAATTACCTCAAAATTTGTAGTTGATTGACAATTGATAGAATAAATCAACTCATCAAAATATTTGATCGCATTTTTATATATAAAAATAACTAAAGCAATGTTTTTCATATTTTAGAAGTCAGTTCTCCATTTTTTTAAACCTGCTTCAGCAATGATTATTACTTTATCCATTTAAATATATCTATTAGGATTTCCAACTACTTTTTTACCATCTGGAATATCAGATAAAACTACAGTACCAGCCCCTACGACTACATCTTTTCCTATTTTAACCCCTTGTTTTATAACACTATTTGCCCCAATAAAAGTACGTTCTCCTACCAAAACATTTCCTGCTAATACTGCACCTGGTGCAATATGCACACTATCTGAAATCTCACATTCATGTTCAATTACACAAGCTGTATTTAAAATAACGTTTTTACCAATTTTCGCTAATGCATTAATTGATACATTTCTGTTTACAAATGTCCCATCATCTATCCTTACAGAATGTGATATGGATGCAGTATTACTAATAAGAGTAGTAACAACTATATTTTTTGAAGTAATTAGATTGTAAATTCTTTCTCTAATACTATTGTCTCCAATTCCAATAATGAATCCTACATCTTTATTATTTTCAAAGAAATCTATTTCTCTTTCATATCCAGCGTAACTCAAATTAAAAGGATTGTTTTGAACCCTACTTTGTTCTGTATATCCAATAATTTTAAATTGGTTCTCTATAGCAATATCTGCTACTACATAAGCATGTCCTGAATATCCAATTAAAATAACTTTCTTATTTAACACTACTTGGAATATTAACAATGCGCTCTTCCAAAAATTGCGCATTTAATTGTTCGTCTCTTTGACAATGTTGGTACATCGGTAAACGATACATCAATTGCCAAATCGGTCTAGTCATTACTTTTGCATTATTTGTTTCTGCTAAAAACAAATCTCTTTCTTTTTGGTTTTCTAACTCTACACACATTAACCAATAATTAGCTTTAGTATTGGGAGTTTCTGTTCTAAATTGTATCCCAGAATTATTAAAAAATGTTATATAATCAGCTGCTAAGGCACGCTTATTTTCTAAAAACCCATTCAATTGTTCCAATTGGGCGCAAGCTAGTGCCGCATTGAGATTGGGCATTCTAAAATTAAAACCTATTTCATCATGGAAAAATTCATAGGAGTGTGGAACTTTTGCAGTGGTAGTCAAATATTTTCCTTTGTTACCTAAAATTTCATTGTTAGTGACAATTGCGCCTCCTCCTCCGCAGGTGACGATTTTATTGCCATTAAACGAAAAAACGCCCATTTCACCAACACTTCCTGTAGGTTGGTTTTTGTATTCACTACCCAAAGATTCAGCTGCATCCTCTACTATTGGAATGTTCCATGCATCGCATACTGCTTTTAGTTCATCCAAATGCACAGGAAAACCAAAAGTATGCATGGGCAAACAAGCACTGATTTTATTTCCTGTTTTTTTATTGAAACAACCTTCTTCACGCAATTCACCGAATTCTTCTAAAAATTTGGAAACCGCTTTTGGAGACAAGCCCATCGTATCTAAATCAACATCTAAAAAAACAGGAGATGCTCCATTGTATGCTATTGCATTAGCAGTGGCAACAAAAGTTAGCGCTTGTGTAATAACCTCATCACCGGTACTCACTCCAACTAGTCGCAAAGCTACTTGTATTCCAGCAGTTCCATTAACAACAGCGACCGATTTTTTTGTATTGGTTATAGCAGTCATCATTGCTTCAAATTGGTCAACATAGGCACCCACCGAAGAAACAAAAGTCGAATCAATCGTTTCAATAAGATAGTTTTTTTCATTGCCTCCAAAAGTTGGCGCATGTAATGGAATAAACTCTGTTGATTTAAAGCTATCTTGAATAAATGAAATGGTATCTTTTATATGCTTCATCTTTACATTTTTGAATCCAAATATTTACCCGTTTCTTTGTGGCCAAAATCAGGTATCATTTTAAAAAACAAATCTACTAATTGTTCTTTGTCCCATTTTTTTGATTTTTTAAATTCGGAAATCGAATTTGAAAACAAATTTATTTTATCGGTTGAAAAATTACCGTCATTTTTAATGATCCCGAAATTTTCAAAACGATTCATATCCAACACTTCCTTATCTGTGAAAAATTCTTCAAAATCTTTTTCACCTGTGGTATCGCTATGAGTAAATAAACACGGCCACATTCCTTTTTCTGGTAATGAAGCCGTCATTTGCCTTGCTTCTTCTTCAGATGCACACAAATAAGGTTTATATCCTAATTCTGCTAAATACGTTACAGCAATATCAGCAAAAGTTATTAAGTGAAGATCTTGATTTAATTTTGGAAAAAAAACATCTCTGTTTTCACCAAATATGCATGACATTAAACATAATTCACCAGATTCTTTAGGTGTTACAAAATATCTTTTAATGTCGTTTGGTGCTACAATGGGTTGTCTTTTTTGGATACGTTGATTAAAACCGTGTAATAATGAACCATCTGAAAAAGCAACATTGGCAAAACGAGCAGTTGAAATTGTGATTTTTTGACTCAGATTCATTAAGTACATTTCCATAATACGTTTAGAAGCTCCCATCATATTGACAGGATTGGCAGCTTTATCAGTAGAAACGCAAAAATATTTTTTTGAACCTTTTTCAATTGCTTGTTTAACTGTTTTCTCCGTATTGAAAACATTCACATCAATCATTCGCATCAATGTAAATGGATCTTTTTCACTTCTTACATGTTTTAATGCGGAAAGGTTTAAAACATAATCGTACTTCCCATCTGATTCAATAAACGCATCGTATTCTACAGAGCCAATATCTAAAGCGAAGGTTTGAAAATCTCCATCTATATAACCAAATGAACTTCTTAAATCACGAACCAATTCTACCATGTTATTTTCACTGATATCAACAACATGCAATTTTAAAGGATTACGTCTAAAAATTTCTTTTGTAACTGCTTGTCCAATTGAACCTGCTCCTCCAATTACTAGAAAGGAAGATTCACTAACTATTTTAGTTAGTTCTTTCTCTTTGTTTGAAATATCTTTAGTAAATATTTCATTATCTCGATCAATTAGTTTAAGAATATTCATTTGTTTTATTCAACTATAGTTTTTATAAGTCTTCTTCCAATCAAACCTAAAATAATTAAAAATACAGCTACAAATCCACCCATCAAAATCCCATTTGCTTTACCAAACTTTTCTTTAGGCAAAGGTAAAATAGGTCGGTCAATGACTTGAATTAGTGGTGTTTCTTTACGTAGAGTTACCTTAGCCAATTCGGTTTGTTTTACTAATTCGGTTAAAATGGCGGTATTCGCTTGCACATCTACTTGACGTTTGGCTGAAGGCGCACGGTTCACATTCAAAGCAGGGTTCAACATAAAAGTATTATCATTGGCTACTGCTACTCCAGTAATCGCTCCATTCAATTCGGCACGTATAGAGTCCGTTTGCTTTTGTAAGATAGCCATATTCATTCGGGCTTTCTTGCTTTTGGTGTACACATAAAAGTCAGAGACTTGCTTCGCTAAAGTTTCCGAAAAGGCTTTGGCAAAAGCCTCATTCTCTGATTTAAAATCAATACTTGTAATTGCAATTTTTTTATCTTTCTGTGCAACAGATAAACTTGAACTAATTATATTATTATAAATTAAAGACATTATACTATCATGTTCCCTTGTAAAGTACTTGGGCTTGGTCAGGGGGGGAAACTGTATAGCTTTTAATTTTGGTTTTTCGTTCCATACTCTACGCCATTCTTTAATTTGGATATACATTTCAGCCAAAGAAATCGAATCATTTCCATATTGTACAGGCTGCATCAAGGTTTGTTCCACCATAGAACGGGACTTAAACAATTCGTTTAAATTAGATCCAGAAAAAGCACCACCGCCACTACTTCCTAAGTCAATTCCAAAGGAACTGGCCAGTCCCAAAGCGCCACTCATTCCACCCCCCTTTTCATCTTCTAAGGCAAAGGATAAGGTAGCAGTATAAATTGGTTTCTTACTGATTGAATAAGCTAGCCCTACAACTGCTCCTACTACTCCTGCTAATACAATGATTTTCCATTGGGATAGCAAATAAGAATACCATTCTTTGGCTTTCTCGATAAGTTCTTTAAGGGTGATTTCGTCGTTTTGTGTTTCCATATGTTTTAGTTCGTGAACCGTGATTCGTGATTCGTAATTAGCTTCGCACTGTTCGGCTGCGCCATGGTCGAAATTAGTAAATATGCAATTATTACATTTTCAAATTTTCAAATTGGTACCTATCATACTTCGTAAATCGTATATCGCAACTCGTATATCCTACAATCTCCAATAATTTTGATAATCTTCTTTATTTAGTACCCCTTTGATGTCAAAAAGATAGACGGGTCCGTTGGACAAGGCTTCAAACTCTTTGGGTTGCATATTGCGATAGGCTTGATGCCCTACAGCTAAAACGATACTGTCGTATTGGCCTTCGGGTGCTGCTTTCAACTGAATGTTGTATTCGTGTGCCAATTCGGATGGACTGCCAAAAGGGTCAATCACATCCACCGCAATCGAATAGTCTTCTAACTCTTTGATTAGATCGACAACTTTCGAATTGCGAATGTCGGATACCTCTTCTTTGAAGGTAATACCCATCACCAAGACTCGCGATTTTCCTGGATTTTTATCTTGTTCAATTAAGGACTGTACAATGCGTTTGGCAATAAACGACGGAATAAAATCATTCACGCGTCGGCCTGCAGCAATGACTTGTGGCTCAATGCCTATCATCTTCGCCTTGTGCATCAAATAAAAGGGATCCACACTAATGCAATGACCTCCCACTAAACCGGGTTGGTATTGGTGAAAATTCCATTTGGTTCCTGCCGCAGCAATCACCGCTTGGGTATCAATGCCCATTTTATCAAAGATAATTGCCAATTCATTCATCAACGAAATATTAATATCGCGTTGGGTATTTTCTATCACCTTGGCTGCTTCAGCCACTTTAATGGATTCTGCACGATGCAATCCCGCTTTAATAATACTGCCGTAAACACCGGCAATCAATTCCAAAGCTTCAGCATCATTGCCCGATACTATTTTTAAAATGGTGGTCAAAGTGCGTACTTTATCGCCAGGAACAATGCGCTCTGGACTGTAGCCGTATTTAAAATCTTTTCCGCCTTGCAATCCAGAAACGGATTCCAAAATGGGCAAACAATCGTCTTCGGTACAGCCTGGATAAACCGTCGATTCGTAGACCACAACATCGCCTTTTTTCAAAGCCGATGCCACACTTCGAGTCGCTCCTAATAGCGGATTCAAATTGGGTACTTTATTGGAATCAATATCCGTGGGTACACCGATAATATGAAAATGCGCTTGTTGTAAATCGGCTACATCAGCAGTAAATGTAATATCACAACCTTCAAAAGCGGTACTATCCAATTCCTTAGAAGGATCAATACCCTTTTGCATTAAAGCTATACGCTCCTGATTGATATCAAATCCAATGACTTTGAACTGCTTTGCCAACTCCAATGCCAAAGGCAATCCCACATAACCTAATCCGGTTACGGAAATACATTTTTCCTTGGTGATAAAGGGTTGGAGACTATAGGTCATTTTGGTTGACGGTTTTCTGTTGTTCTTTGTTCAACATTCGTTGTTCTTTGTTCTAATGTTGAATATTCAATATGGAATTTTGAATGATGAATGTTTTAATTTGTAGGTCGTAAATTATTAAACGCCCTAGACCCTCAGTAGAGGGGAACGTGTAGTTCTACTTACACGAATTGGTACATTTTCAAATTTTCAAATTGATACATTCCAAAATCGTACTTTGTATATCGTACTTCGACCCGAGGCGAAGCCGAACGGAGCGAAGCTAAAATCGGTAATCTTACTTAAACGCTGTTACAATCAACAAAGCTAAGCTCGTCATTACACTACCAATACTCACCCATTCGCCAGTAGACATTTTCTTAGTTAATGGTTTTTCAGGCACTACAATTTGAGAACCTGGAGTCACTTTTGGATAGGATTTGAAAAACAAGAAGGATCCCGTTACAGCCGCTTGTCCGTTAGGATAAATGACATAGGCCTTTCTTTTCCACGCTTTCCCATCGGTCCCCCCTACTGAACTCAAATAATAGTTCAATCCTCTACCGCTGTTGTACGGGATCTCCGAAGTTAATAGAACGCTTCCTGTTACTTTTACACTTTCGCTAAATTCGACTACTTCAATCTCGTCACCTGGCAACAAGGTAATATTGGTTCGGTTGTTTGGATTACGTGAAATCTTATTCCAATCGACAGGAATGGTAGCAAATTTTAACTCTTCTTTTAATTTTTTTAGTGCCGAATTTTTAACGGTATCTTTAGCAGTCAATGAAGCATCAATACTATTTTTGTTGACATCAAAATTGACATTTTCTAATTCCTCAATTTGTTTCGATTTGATAGGACGTTTGATTTTCATCCCTCTGTTATTGGCTAAAGGAGTTAAGCCACCTGCACGTTGGATCAAAGAATACAATTTTTCTTTTTTATCTGCCAAAACATATTTTCCTGGATAGTGAACCGCGCCAGTAATAGTAACCATTTCTGGTTTTTCGTAGACTGCCATACGGCGAATATTCACCACATCAAAAGGAGCCAAAATAAAGTTTTCCGCTTGTTCGTTATTCTCAGGAGTAATTTCGATATTGAACAATTCGGCACGAGCTGAATTGTTTATATCAATATCTTCGGATTGAATCATACGCGCTACTTCCACTCTTTTCGAAGCCGATCCAATTAACCCACCGGCTTGTACTAACAAATCATTTAAGGTCAAGGCTGGATTGTAGTCGTATTCTCCCGGTTTTTTGATTTCGCCGTCAATAGTAACTTTGAATTCTTCTTTGAAATCTAAGATTGAAAAAACGGTTACGATATCTTCTTTCTTCAACAAAATATTGGCTTGAGAATCTCCTTCTAAGGCTTTCGCCAAATTCACTCCCACCGCTTCTTTAGTAAAATCCGATTTCAAACGTACAATAGTAGCACGCGCTGTATAGGCATCTTCTTTCAAACCATCGGCTTTGGCAATCAGATCAGCAATTCGCATGCCTTCGTAAAACGAATAGGTATTGGGTCTAAATACAGCTCCTTCAATTTTAATTCGGTTTTCAAATCGGTTTAAGATTTTGGACACCGTAAACAAATCACCTGAACGGGGTTTGTATAGTTTAAATTCGGTCGCTTTAACGTCTTTAACTTTGTATTCTTTATCGGTTTTTTGCAATACATTCACCGAAGCGGTAAAAGCCAACTCATTGAACCCAGAAGCAAAAGTCAACAAGTCTTGAAAACTTTCACCCGATTTCATCTCAAAAATACCAGGGCGTTTCACTTCGCCTTCCACCGTTACTCTTTGGCTGTAAGCCGGAATACGAATGACATCATTGTCTTTCAGTCCAATATTATCGGATTGGTTTCCATTCACCAAGAAACGGTACAAATCAATCGTGCGGTAGACTTTGTTGTTTCGTATCAATTCAATGTTACGGTAACTGCCGTTTTTAGCTGGGCCTCCTCCTAAAAACAAGGCATTGTAAACCGTTGCCAAAGAAGATATCGAATAATTTCCAGGTTGTTTGCTTCCAATCAAGGTCACTTTAATGGTACGAATGCGACTCAAACTGATACCTACTTGCGATTGTCCTGAACGAACCGTACTGTACACACGAGCAATTGCATTTTTAATTTTTACAGTAGCGGCTTCAATGGTCATGCCCGAAACGGCAATTTGGCCTACGTACTGAATGTTGACTTTTCCTTCTAAAGAAACGGGCACCGCATCACTAAATTCTTGAATCCCATACACACTAATTTGCAATTCATCACCAGGTCCTAGAACGTAATTAACTGGGGTAGCCAATTTTAAATTCGGCTCAAAATTTAGAGTAGGATTATCAAACAATTCCGATCCAAAAACCAAGGCGTTCAAACTGTCCTTTACTTTTTTATTGACAATTTTTTCTTGTTTTCTAGCATAGTCATCTTCAGAAAGTGTATCGTTATCAAACGAATACGAAGGTTTTAGTTTGGGTTTAGCATTGGCACTTTTCATACCCAAACGCGCTTTCAATTTAGCAAATTCAGCAGCCGACATCCCTTTGGCCAAAGCCGCTTGTTCCGCTTGTTCTATGGTAAGTTTATTCGTTTCCAATTGGGTACGAATTTTAGCCAAATCAGCATCGGATAAATAATCCACTTTTAGCGTGCTTAAATTTTGTCCTTTCAATAAGTCTTGAGCAACTATTGATTGGGTTGGCGTCAACGCGAAAAACAAAACGGCGATAAAGAGTAATTTTTTCATATTTTTTTATTCGTAATTCGTAAAACGTGATTCGTAAATCGGAAATAGTATTTTGTAATGTATTAGTTCAATAAGTCCGAGCCTTGTCGTTCCAACTCATTGTAAATGTATTTGACATCTTGGGATTGTTCTTTTTGCAAAATCAAATTGGCATCTGGTGTACACACAAAAATGGTGTTGCGCATGCCGATAAATGTAGAAAACACATCGGTACCAATGACCATATTGCCTTGCGCATCGACCGGATGGCCTTGAGCAACCAAATAATCATAAACAGATTCGAAAGAACCCAAGTCAGACCAAGCAAATTGCGAAGCCACTACTTTAATTTTTTTGGAACGCTCCATTACAGCATAATCAATACTAATGGATGGAATTGCCATAGACAAGTCTAAATCCAATCGCCCATTTTGATTGGTTTCCCAAGCTAATTTTGATTTCGCATAAACTTCCGGTTCAAACGCTTTCAATTCGGCTAACAACACTCCTGCTTTGAAACAAAACATGCCGCTATTCCATAAAAAATTGCCTCTAGAGATAAAATCAATAGCCGTAGCTTTATTGGGTTTTTCTCTAAAGGCAAGTACGGTGTCGCCACGATATTGAATGTACCCATATCCTGTTTCTGGTTTGGTAGGCACAATACCAAAAGTGACAATATAATTATCCTGAGCTTTGATAATAGCATCATTTACAGCACTATCATATGCTTCACTATTTTCAATAATATGATCGGAAGGTGTAACTATTAAAATATCATCAGGCTGTGCAGCAAAGGCAGCAAAAGCAATCGCTGCAGCGGTATTACGAGGTGTCGCTTCTACAATATCAATGTAGGAAGTTTGACTTTTGTCCAAGACCTTGCGACTCAAATGACAGTTGTCAACATTACCCACGACCATCACTTGGTCGACCAAATGACTATTGCGGTCCAAGGTCATTTCAAACAAGGACTTCCCTTGAAATAATTCGAGGTATTGTTTGGGTTGGCTCTTACGCGAAAGTGGCCACAATCGGCTTCCCACTCCCCCAGTTAGAATCACATGTATTATGGATGAACTCATATATTTCTTTAAACTTGTAGTGTCTGCATCTCAGTCAATAACAACTAAAAACAGACAACCGATAACAGACAACTACTTCTTAGCCTGTTTATCCGCTACTTCCTGACGCAAACTGCTGCTTGAAAAACGGTGTTCACGAACGTTAAAACACAATTCGATGCCTTTTTCTTCGCAATAGGTGCGACCCGTGAAATTTTTATGTTGGTATTCGTCTCCAATGATGCGGACATCAATCTTGAAAGCACGTAAAATATCCTCCAAATCTTGCTCTGTAGCATAGGGTACAATTTCGTCTACAAACTTGCAGCCTTTCAACTGAATGTAGCGCTCCACCACCGACTGTACCGGACGGTTTTTTTCAGGGCGATCAATCGTAGGATCGGTTTGCAATCCACAGATCAAATAATCGCATTGTCTTTTGGCTTCTTCCAACATGGTGATATGACCTGCATGTAACAAATCAAAGGCACTGAAGGTAATTCCAACTCTATGTTTAGCACTCATAATTGCAATGGAATTTAAAATTAAACAATTGTTAATTTCAGTTCACGGCTTCGCCCTTTCCAGTCACATTGAGGTACTGAAAAATAGGCGTTATTT
>JACCDH010148631.1_pt1 | contig 28600 bp, 27 predicted proteins | sample 7442481 | NCBI WGS metagenome assembly JACCDH01 (sample SAMN15323433, study PRJNA562643) | freshwater metagenome | isolation source: river surface water | place: USA:Blue River Watershed | collected 2017-08-15 | reverse complement strand
GTTGTCCTTGTAGTTGTCCCAGTGACCGGACTTCTCCCACAGCGTGCGATCGAGGATCTGCGGCGCCTTGACTTCCTGATAGCCGTTGTCCTGATAGACATGGCGCATGTACTGCTCGACCTGCTGCCAGATGGTCCAGCCCTTCGGGTGCCAGAAGATCAGGCCCGGCGCCTCATCCTGGAAGTGGAACAGATCGAGCTGGCGGCCCAGCTTGCGATGGTCGCGCTTCTCTGCCTCTTCCAGCATGTGCAGGTAAGCTTCCTGGTCTTCCTTCTTCGTCCATGCGGTGCCGTAGATACGCTGCAGCATCTCGTTCTTCGAGTCGCCGCGCCAGTACGCGCCGGCCACCTTCATCAGCTTGAACACCTTCAGCTTGCCGGTCGACGGCACGTGCGGGCCGCGGCACAGGTCGGTGAACTTGCCCTCGCTGTACAGCGACACGTCTTCGTTCGCAGGGATGGACGCGATGATCTCGGCCTTGTACGCCTCGCCGATGGACTTGAAGTAGGCCACCGCCTCGTCGCGCGGCAATACCTTGCGCTCGACCGCTTCATCCATCTTCGCCAGCTCGGCCATCTTCTTTTCGATCGCTTGCAGGTCTTCCGGCGTGAACGGGCGCTTGTACGAAAAGTCGTAGTAGAAGCCGTGCTCGATCACGGGGCCGATCGTCACCTGCGCATCCGGGAACAGCTCCTTCACCGCATATGCGAGCAAGTGCGCGGTCGAGTGACGGATCACGTCGAGGCCATCGGCATCCTTGTCGGTGACGATCGCGAGATCGGCATCGCGATCGATCAGGTAAGAGGTATCGACCAGCTTGCCATCGACCTTGCCGGCCAGTGCGGCCTTCGCCAGGCCGGCACCGATGGACGCAGCAACCTGCGCGACCGTGACGGGCGACTCGAACTGGCGTTGCGAACCATCGGGTAGTCGGACTGAAACCATGCTCTGCTCCTTGCGATGCGCCGCTGCGACTGGCTGGCGGCCGATGCTGCTGAAAATTGCGCTTGAAAACGACGGACGAAAAAAAACGCGGACCAGCCGCGTTTTTTTCTGGGCACCAACCTGATCGGGCCCGGTACTGCAGGAATGAAAAGACGGACTAGCGTATGGATGCCGAAACCGAAGTGCTAGTTCGCGGTGTCATAACCGTATCGCCTTTCTCGCTCTTACCCAATGTCCTGCAGTTTGATGTTGGTAGGCACGATTGGACTCGAACCAACGACCCCTACCATGTCAAGGTAGTGCTCTAACCAGCTGAGCTACGCGCCTAAAGAAGCGAGATTATAGCCAGATTTGTATGGACGCGCCAAGTGCCCGAATGAAATTATTTTCCGGCGCGTTGTGAGGATTAGTTTTCTGGCATCGCCATCCTGGCGAGTCAGTCCTGTGCAGCCAGCTCAGGCACGCCTGACCTCCAGCACGCCCTTCACGTCGCGGATCACGTTCATCGCTTTCGACAGCTGCTCGGTCGACGAGATCTCGCCGGTAAAGGACATGATGGCCTGCCCTTTCACGCTGCGCGTCGAGACGCCGATTACGTTGATCTTCTCGCGCAGGAAAATGTCCGATATGTCGCGCAGCAGCCCCTGACGATCTTGCGCGAGCACGAACACGTCGACCGGGTACACGGTATCGTTGCCGAGGTCGCCCCAGGTGGTCTGGATCATGCGTTCCGGCGCCCGCGTGACGATCTGCGACAGGTTCTTGCAGCTCGCGCGATGGATGGAGATGCCTTTGCCGCGCGTGATGAAGCCGACGATCGGGTCCGGCGGCGCCGGCTTGCAGCAACTGGCCATCTGCGTCAGCAAGCCCTCCGTACCCAGTACCAGCACGCCGGCCTTGCCGCCCTGCGTGACACTGGAGGCCTTGCTCTTGCGCGGCAACACTGCCTCGTCGACCGATGGCGCGGCAACACGCGCCGGGTCATCCGCGTGCAGCTCCTGTTCGACCAGCCGCAGGCTGAAGCGGTCATTGCCGACTGCGAGCAGCAAATCGTCGAGCTTCTCGAAGCCAAGCTTGTGCGCCAGGTCTTCGAGGTTGACCGCGGTACGGCCCTCACGCTGCAAAGTCTTTTCCAGCTGCACGCGGCCGCGCGCCAATGTCTCGGCCTGCTCGATCGCGTTGAACCAGGCGCGTATCTTCGAGCGTGTGCGCGCACTGGCCGTGTAGCCATCCGACAGCCAGTCGCGCGATGGGCCGGCGGTACCGGCCGCGGCAGCTTCACCTTTCGCGGTGATGATCTCGACCGTCTGGCCATTCTTCAGCTTCGTGTTCAATGGCACCATCGAACCATTGACCTTCGCGCCGCGGCAGCGGTGGCCGACATCACTGTGCAACTGGTACGCGAAGTCGATCGGCGTGGCGCCAGCAGGCAGCTCGATCAGCCGCCCCTGCGGGGTCAGCACATAGATTCGGTCATTGATCGCAGCAGCCTTGATCTGCTGCACCCACTGGCGATCGCTCCCCTCCTCGCCAACCACCACATCGGCCACGTCGCTTTTCCAGGCCAGCAGCTGGCGCAGCCACGCGATCTTCTGGTCGTACGCATCATCGGCACCAGCGCCACTGCCTTCCTTGTAGCGCCAGTGTGCGGCGACGCCATATTCGGCGAACTGGTGCATTTCGCGCGTGCGTATCTGTACTTCCAGCGTGCGGCCATCATCAGCCTCGACCACGGTATGCAAGGACTGATAACCGTTCGCTTTGGGTCGCGCGATGTAGTCGTCAAATTCTTCGGGAATCGGCGTCCAGACGTTGTGCACGATCGACAGCACCGCATAGCAGGTCTTCACGTCATCCACGATCACGCGGAACGCACGCACGTCGTGCAGTCGTTTGAAATCGATTTCCTTGCCGCGCATCTTGTTCCAGATGCTGTAGATGTGCTTCGGCCGGCCATAGACCTCGGCCTTGATGCCGGCGGCCGCCAGCTCGCCCTTCAAGCGCGCGATCGCGGCCTCGACGAAGCTCTCTCGTTCTACTCGCTTCTCTTCGAGCATCTTCGCGATGCGTTTGTAGTTGTCCGGCTCGGAGAAGCGGAAGGACAGGTCTTCCAGCTCCCACTTCAGCTGCCAGACGCCGAGGCGGTTGGCCAGTGGCGCATACAAATCGAAGGTCTCGCGCGCATAGCGCAGCGTCATGTCATTCTCGAGCTTTTTCTCCGCGAAAAAGCGCAGCGTCGTCAGGCGTGATGTCAGCCGCACCAGCACCACGCGCATGTCGGTGGCCATCGCCAGCGTCATCTTGCGCAGGGTCTCGAGCTGGCCAGCGGCCTTGCCCTTGTCTTTGCCCTTGTCTTTGCCCCTGTCCCCGATCTTGTCCTGATCGGACTGCACGAAATTGCCCTCGTGCAGACGCATCAGCTGGCGGATACCGATGATCAGGTCGGCGATTTCCTTGCCAAAGCGCGCTTCGATCTGCCCGGCAGCGCCCGGGTCCAGCGCCGCCATCTCGAACAGCATGCCCGCGATACGGGTATCGATGTCAGTCTTCAGTGCAGCCAGCGCCGCCACCACGCCGCGCGAGAACGCCATCGCGCCCTGCCCGGTCGGTACGCTTTTGCCGTCGTATGCGGGGCGCGCGAACTCGACCGCAGCCAGCAGGCGCGCGCTGTCGGTGGCATTCAGCCCCAGGGTGAGTTGATCGTCGCTGTCGCCGACAGCGCTTACGGAAACCATCGCTTATTCCAAAATTCGTGCCGACGCCCTGCGCAACAGCCGCGTCAGCCATTACCCCAACAGAAAATCGCGCGCCAGCGCGATCTGGTCTTCATGCATGAAGGTCGGCGCATGCCCGATGCCAGGCAATTCGACCAGCTTCGCCTTCGGCCCGCGCTGTGTCATCCGTTGCGCCGTCGCCGGTGTCAGCAAGTCGGATTCGCTGCCACGCACCAGCAGCACCGGGCAACGGATCGCATCATAGGCCGCCCACATCGCCGCTTCGCCCTGCTTCGCGCTCTCCTCGGTCAGCGCCTTGAAAGGCGTCGCAAGCGCCAGGTCATAGTGGCGGACCCAGTGGCCATCCGCATCCTGTCTCAGCACATCGCGTGCCAGCTTGTCCCACTCAGCATCGCTGTGCGGACCAAAAGGCGCAGCGATGGTGCGGATGAATTCGCGCCCCTCGTCAAACGACGCAAACCGCACGTCGGCAGCGATGTATTCACCGATCCGCTGCAGCGCCGGGAAGTTCAGCGCCGGGCCGACATCGTTCATGACCATCTTGCGGATCGGCGAGTCCGGCAATGCGGCCAGGCCCATGCCGATCAGCGCGCCCATCGAGGTACCAAACCAGTCGACTTGCGGCACATCGAGCCGAGCGACCAGAGTCACCATGTCGCTCACGTATTGCGGCACCACGTAGTAGCGGGGATCTTTCAGCCAGCCCGATCGGCCGCGGCCGGCCACATCCGGACAGATCACACGGTAATGGTCGCTGAGCGCGATCGCCAGCGCGTCGAAGTCATCCGACACACGGGTCACACCATGCACGCAGACCAGGACATGCGGATTTTTCGGGTCGCCCCACTCCTTATAGGCCATCCGGTGCAGGCCGGCCGGGGACAGGCATTGCACCATCTTGATCTGCGGCTGCGTCATTCAGGGGCGTCCTTGCGCTGGTTGGTCTTGAATGGTGCGGGCGTTGAAACTTTGCTCATTTTACCGGTCTCTGCCCTTAGAATCTCGGTTCTCGCTCCACCATCTGCCCCGACCATTCAACCGTCAAAGAGGAATTCATGCAGAACCGTCAGCTGTCCGGCAAGACCGCACTGGTCACCGGCTCCACCTCCGGCATCGGCCTTGGCATTGCGCATGCACTGGCCGCAGCAGGCGCCAACATCGTGTTCAACGGCTTTGGCGATGCTTCATCGATTGCGGAGCTTCAACAGCAGACGGCCAGTGAGTTTGGCGTGAAGACCGCCTACAGCGGCGCTGATATGACCAAGCCGGCAGAGATCGAAGCGATGATGAACGATACGATCGCGCAGTTCGGCAGCATCGACATTCTGGTCAACAATGCCGGCATCCAGCATGTGGCCAATGTCGAAGACTTTCCGGTCGAGCGCTGGGATGCGGTGATTGCGATCAACCTCAGCTCGGCCTTCCACACCACGCGACTGGCATTGCCGGCGATGAAGGAAAAGAACTGGGGCCGCATCATCAACATCGCATCAGCGCACGGACTGGTCGCCTCGGCTGGCAAGTCGGCCTATGTCGCGTCCAAGCATGGCATCGTCGGCCTGACCAAAGTGACAGCACTGGAAAATGCGCAGACCGGCATCACCGCCAATGCAATCTGCCCGGGCTGGGTGCTGACGCCGCTGGTGCAGAAGCAGGTCGATGCGCGCGCTGCAGCCAACAATATCCCGCTCGAGCAGGCCAAGCGCGAGCTGCTGCTGGAGAAGCAGCCATCGGGCGAGTTCGTCACGCCCGAGCAACTTGGCGCGTTGGCGGTGTTCCTGTGCAGCGATGCCGCATCGCAGGTGCGCGGTGTTGCATGGAATATGGATGGCGGCTGGGTAGCGCAGTAACAAGGCCGGTGTGAAGCGCCGGTGTAAAGCACCGGTGTGAAGCGCCCGTGCCAGCACCTAAAAATGCACCGGCAAACAGCAGGCTTGCAGCTCGTCTACAGCTCGTCGGTCGTGTCCATCAGCAGTTTTTCCAGAACCGGGTTGATCGCATCAAAGCTTGTTTTATCAATGATCTTATCGGCATAATCCAGGGCCGATTGCCCGCTTTTATCGATGCGTGTCAGGTCGGGAAAATCGTCTTGCTTGCACAGGAAGTGCACGGTCTGGACATCCTCGTTCAGCACCGCATGGAAAATCAGCGTCTTGCCCGTCTCGTCTGGCAAGTTGATCAAATGCGTACCGTCCAGCAGATTCGATAGATGCGCATAGGCCGCGGGGGCATCCTCGCCGCCAAATCGCTGAATGTTGGCCCTGTAAAAATTCAGTGCCGGGTTGGACGGCTGCAGTTTGACGCCCGCCTGGATGAGCAGATTCAGTGCGTCGGCATGACCATGCTCTTGCGCCAGCATGGCCGCGTTCGCGCCATGCATGTTCAGCGCATGCTTGTCCAGCTCGGGACAGGTCGTAAGAAGGAAGTCAACGAGTTCGGTCATCCCATAGGCCGCTGCCAAGATCAACAAGGTATTGTCGCTGTCGGTCCGGGCGCTTGGGTCGCAACCCATCTCGATCATCGTCATCACCACTCGTGTCACTTGATCCGCAGGCGCACGAGTCTTCACGATCTTGAGCAAGAGATTTGCCGGGTCTTGCTGCATACCCTGAGCAAAATTGACGACAGGCGTACTGTCGAAGCGCAAGTTTTCATTTTTCAGGGACCTCAAAATCGTTTCGATTCTGCCCATCTGTTTCTCGACCACGCCGGTCTCAAGCCACAACAGTTGCCGTTGAAGCCAGGCATCATCGGAAGCGCCCGCTTCACGATTTCCAACATGTGGCGCGGTATGCGACAGGTCGGTCGTCACTGACGTGTTGGTGGTGGTGGCGACGGCACCGCTCGCAAGCTTTCCGTCACGCACCTGTTTTTCCTTGGCTCTGACCGAGGGCGGCACGCGGGTGCGCGGCCGCCTGCTTTTGACTGCATTTTCTTCGTCGGCTTTGGATGTCGCCTGATCCGAATTGGCGTCTTTGGTCGACAACGGAGCGACCCCTTGCGTGCTGCCGGTATTGCCCTGAATTGGCCTCATGACTCTCTCCCCCGATGGCTGTCGTCCGCTGCTGCGGACATGACAAGTCAATTCATTAGGGGAGCGAAAAGCACATCTGATCGATGACTAGTGCATCGCCGACGCAAAACCGTCGGACGTAAAAAAAGCCAGCCGCTGCGGCGGCTGGCTGTGCGTTTGCGTACAGGTGACGCGCTGTCGATCAGATCAGAAGTGAATCTCGCAAGCAGTGGCCGCAACGAGTTCTTCCTTGCTGACACCCGGCGCCAGCTCGACCAGCTTCAGCCCCTGCTCGGTCACATCCAGCACCGCGAGATCGGTGATGATGCGATCCACCACACCGACACCCGTCAATGGCAGGTCACACTGCTTGAGCAGCTTGTGCGAGGTTGTGCCGTCTTTCGCCTTCGCGACATGCTCCATCAGCACCACCACGCGCTTGACACCGGCCACCAGGTCCATCGCGCCACCCATGCCCTTGACCATCTTCCCGGGGATCATCCAGTTCGCGAGGTCGCCCCTCTCCGAGACCTGCATCGCGCCGAGGATCGCAATGTTGATCTTGCCGCCGCGGATCATCGCGAATGAATCCGCCGAGCTGAAAAAGGATGCGCCCGGCAGCGCGGTCACGGTCTGCTTGCCCGCGTTGATCAAGTCAGGGTCGACTGCGTCCTCGGTCGGGAACGGGCCGATGCCGAGCAAGCCATTCTCTGACTGCAGCCATACGGTGATGTCCTTCGGGACGTAGTTGGCCACCAGCGTCGGCAAGCCGATGCCAAGGTTGACGTAGAAGCCGTCTTCCAGCTCCCGGGCGGCGCGTGCCGCCATTTCTTCACGAGTCCATGCCATCTGTCGCCCCCTGCTTACTGTGCACGAACCGTGCGTTGCTCAATGCGCTTCTCCGGGCTCGCGTTGACCACGATCCGGTGCACGAAAATGCCGGGCAGGTGCACGGCATCAGGGTCGATCTCGCCGACGCCGACCAGTTCTTCGACTTCGACGATGGTGATCTTGCCGGCCATCGCGACGTTCGGATTGAAGTTGCGCGAGGTCTTGCGGAACACCAGGTTGCCGGTCGGGTCGGCCTTCCAGGCCTTGACCAGCGACACATCGGCCACCAGCGAGCGCTCCATCACATACTGCTCGCCGTCGAACTCGCGTACTTCCTTGCCGTCGGCAACGATGGTACCGACACCGGTCTTGGTAAAGAAGGCCGGGATGCCGGCGCCGCCGGCACGCAGCTTCTCGGCCAGCGTGCCCTGCGGCGTGAATTCCAGCTCAAGCTCGCCGGACAGGTACTGGCGCTCGAATTCCTTGTTCTCGCCAACATAGGACGCGATCATCTTCTTGATCTGGCGGGTGGCCAGCAGCTGGCCAAGGCCGAAACCATCGACGCCGGCATTGTTCGAGATCGCGGTCAGGTTCTTGACGCCAGAGTCGCGCAGCGCGGCGATCAGCGCTTCAGGAATACCGCACAGGCCAAAGCCGCCGACCGCGAGGGTCTGGCCGTCCCTGACCACGCCTGCCAGCGCGCTGGCTGCGTCCGGATACACTTTTTTCATGAGTCTCCTCGGTTACACTGTCGGCAGATTCTGCCCAGCGGGCAAGGATAAGAGCGAAAAAAGCGCCCCGCAATACCGTAAAAGTACGAGCAGCCGCCGGGCACCAGCACGCCCGGCAGACCCAGCGACCCACCCCGGACCCACCCCTGACCGCATGAGCCAGGCCCAGCCCGCCTTCCACGGCGTCGATTTCGAGACCATCTTCCGCCACGCGCCGGTTGGCATGTGCGTGTCGCAGCAGCGCGTGATCACGGCCTGCAATGACGCACTGGCGGCGATCTTTGGCTATCGGGCCGAGCAGCTGTGCGGTCAGTCATTCTCCATCCTGTACCCGTCAGCCGATGAATTCGAGCGTACCGGCGCGCGCATCGCGCCGATCCTGAACCGGCAAGGCCATTACTCTGACGAGCGCATCATGAAACGCGCCGGCGGCGAGCTGTTCTGGTGCCATGTGACCGGCCGCTCGCTGGACCGCGATGATCCGCATGCATCCGGCATCTGGACTTTCGAGGACCTGGCCAGCCGCCGCCCGGTGACCGCAGAGCTCAGCGCCCGCGAGCGCGAGGTGGCCGCGCTGCTGGTCGACGGCCTGACCAGCAAGGAAATCGGCCGCCAGCTGAGCCTGAGCCCGCGCACGGTGGAAATGCATCGCGCGCGGCTGATGAAGAAGTTTTCGGCCGGTACGTCGAGCGAGCTGGTGAACCGGCTGCTGGGCGGGCTGGCCACATGAACACCTGCCATCCACCCCGGCTGCAGCGTTGTACCAGCCTCTCTCTAAAGCCAAATGACCCTGAATAACCTGAACACGCAGCGCGCCGCCTCGCCAGAGCGCACAGTTTTACGAGCTGCGATGGCCATCATGACCGTTCTGACATTGTCAGTCGCTATCGCACCGGCCGCCACCGCAGCCAGCTTGTTCGGCGACACGCCCTGCGAGCGCTGGACAGGCATGGATATCGAGGCCAAGCAGCGCTGGACGCTGGCCTTCCTCGCGCCGCTGAGCATGGCGCACGAAGACCGGCAGAAAACCGGCGAGGACAAGTTCAACAGCAGGGCTCAGGCCGCCGAGCGCGCAATGGCCAGCATCGACGGTTACTGCATTGCGAACCCCGGCAAGGGCGCCGCCGATGGCGCCGCGGCTTATCTGGAATCGCTGGTCGGCACGCGCTGAAGCTTCGCTGGTTGCGCGGCCTTCACGCCCATCTCAGCAGATCACCTGCAAGCCCTTGTCGCGAATGATGTTCAGCAGCCGCAAAGCCGGACCACCCGGTTTCTTGATACCGCGCTCCCAGTCGGAGACCAGGTTCTTCGACACGTTCAGGTAACGCGCAAAAACCGGCTGCGATACGTTCTCTCGCGCGCGCAATGCCTTGATCTCGTCCGCAGGCATGGGGTACACCGGCATCAGGCAGGCTTCATCAAAGTCGCGCATCGTCTGCTTGTCGACCAGGCCAAGTTCATGCAGGCCCTCTGCCGTTTCATGCAGGGACGCAAGGGCCCCGGAACGATATCGCTGCGTCATGATTGCACCTCCTCGAACACACTATGCGCTAATGCCAGCGCCAGATCCTCGTCGGACAGTGACTGCACTAGCGTCGCCATCTTCCTGAACTGCAGCAGGTCAGCTTGACGAATATTGGCTTCGCAACTCTTCGCATAGCCATACACAAAGAACGCCCGCTCGCCCTGTCGGTACAGCACGATGGTCCGGTAACCGCCTGACTTTCCTTCACCGGGCCGCGCGATCCTTTGCTTGATCACACCGCCACCGAGGTCGGCATCGATCAGCCCGCGCGATGCCTGCGCCAGCGCAACCTTGAGTTGTTCATCCGAGATTTGGGACCGGCGAGCAAAACGCGCGAACCACGCATTCTTGAACGCACGCATTCAACGACTGCCGGCACAATGTATCACACTTTGTGTGATACGCAAACTATCCCGCCCACCTGTCGCCATTGCTTTCCTCCCGTGTCTGCGCGATGCAACGAGCGGCAGGGTAAGGACAACAGGCGTTGAGATCAGCCGGCTTGGTCTCGGCGACGACGTTCAATGGGTGCGATGCGACCCGACGCGTTCAGAACGCGCGAAACGCGCAACGTCCAATGGGTGAAGCGGCGGCGAACATCATGACAATGTCGAGACTGCTCGCATCGCAGAAGGAAGTTGTCAGCCCTCGCAGACCGGCGTGATCAGTCTGGCGCGCATAGCCTCTGGCAAAGGCTGCGACTTCTCGATGCGCTGGTCGACCCAGACCACTTTCGATCCGCCTTCGGCCGCCACGATGTCGGGCGCATCGACGCGCCGGATCTGATGCAGGGTCTGGAAGCTGGAGCGACCGAAATCACCGACATGCGTCGTGACCTCGATGTCACCCGGATAGCGCAGCTGCTTCAGAAAAGTGCAGTGCGCATTGATGATCACAGGCCCGACGCCTGCCGGATCCGGCGGACAGTCCATCGCCTCGAACCAGGCGATGCGCGCCTGTTCGAGGTAGCGGAAGTACACCGTGTTGTTCACATGGCCCATTGCATCCATGTCGCCCCAGCGGATCGGCATGCGCGTGCGATGGACGAGCACGTAGTGGTCGGGTATGGCCATCGTCAACTCAAAGAGGGATCAGCAGACGCCTGACGGGAGCTCGCTGAACGCCAATCGTTCGCGGCTGCCACTTGCAAGCCCGTCGGGCAGACAACAACTGCGGGGTCAGAACGCGGCCATGCCGTCGTCGGCCGTCATGATCGCGCCATTGATGAAGCGCGACTCATCCGACGACAGCAGCAGCAGCAGGCCGTCGAGGTCTTCCGGCTTGCCGACGCGCTTGCGTGGCAGCACCTCGATCAGCTTCTTGCCGCCCTCGCTGGCGAAATACTCACGATTGATCTCGGTCTCGATGTAACCCGGGCAGATCGCATTCACGTTGATGCCATACCGGCCCCACTCCAACGCCATCGCCTTCGTCATCTGCACGGCTGCCGCCTTGCTCATGCAGTACACACCAATTTGCGACAGCACGCGCAGGCCGGCGACGGATGCGATATTGATGATACGAAACTGACGGCTTGGCTCGGCCTTCGAGCGCAGGATCATGCGCTTGGCGACTTCCTGCGCAACGAAGAAGCTGCCCTTGGTGTTGGTGTCGAACACGAAGTCATAGTCTTCCGGCGTCACATCGACCAGCTTGCCAGTCGTCGATACGCCGGAGTTGTTGACCAGGATATCGATCGGACCGGCCTCGGTCTCGGCATGCGCGATCGCAGACTTGATGCTGGCGTGATCGGTGACGTCCAGCGTCACCAGCCGCGCCGCGCCGCCGGCGGATTCGATCTCGGCGCGCAGTTCCTTGAGTCTGTCGGTGCGGCGCGCGGCCAGCACCACGGTGGCGCCCGCATCGGCCAGCACCTTAGCAAAGCGCGCGCCCAGGCCACTGGATGCGCCCGTGACCAGCGCCACCTTGCCCTTGAAATTCACTTCAATTCCCACAAAGCCTCCCTTTGGATGATGTTGTCGTTTTATGACCGTTATCATTACACGAAAGACGGATAGCCCGCCTGCGTAAACTGGCGCTGTTCGCCAAAATCCCCGACAATCCGGGCAACCCGAAACGATGCCGAACTGACAGGCACCACGATAACAATGACCAGCCCCAGCCAGAATCCCGCCTTCCTCGAACAATACGGTCCGCGCGAAGCGATGGACTACGACGTCGTCATCGTCGGCGCCGGCCCGGCCGGGCTGTCGGCCGCAATCCGCCTGAAGCAGCTGGCCAGTGACAAGGGCCAAGACATCAGCGTGTGCGTGCTCGAAAAAGGCAGCGAACCCGGCGCGCACATCCTGTCAGGCGCGGTGATGGATCCGCGCGCGATGACCGAGTTGTTCCCGGACTGGAAAGAACAAGGCGCGCCGCTGAACACCGCGGTCTCGGAAGACCGCTTCATGTTCCTGACCGAGACCGTTGCCTACACGACACCGAACTGGATGCTGCCGAACTGCTTCCAGAACCACGGCAATTACGTGGTCTCGCTCGGCAATGTGGTGCGCTGGCTCGCGCAGCAAGCAGAAGCGCTCGGTGTCGAAATCTTCCCCGGCTTTTCGGCCGCCGAGATCCTGTACGACGATCAGTGCCGTGTGGTCGGCGTCGCCACCGGCAACATGGGCGTCGACAAGAGCGGCGAGCCCACCGCCGAATTCCAGCTCGGCATGGAGCTGCGCGCGAAATACACGCTGTTTGCCGAAGGCGCACGCGGCCATCTCGGCAAACAGCTCATCTCGGGCTACAAGCTCGATGCCGGCAAGGACCCGCAGGTCTACGGCATTGGCATCAAGGAGTTGTGGGAGATCGATCCGGCGAAGCACCAACCCGGCCTCGTGATCCATACCGCCGGCTGGCCGCTGGATGCGGAGACCTATGGCGGCTCCTTCCTGTACCACCTCGAGAACAACCAGGTCGCCGTCGGCTATGTGGTTGGCCTGTCGTATTCGAACCCGTATCTGTCGCCATTCGAGGAATTCCAGCGCTACAAGACGCATCCGTCGATTCGCAGCTTCTTCGAGGGCGGCAAGCGCCTGTCGTACGGCGCGCGCGCGATCACGGCCGGCGGCCTGCAATCGCTGCCCAAGCTGACCTTCCCCGGCGGCGCGCTGCTTGGCTGCGACGCCGGCATGCTGAATGCAAGCCGCATCAAGGGCAGCCATGCGGCGATGAAATCCGGCATGCTGGCCGCCGAGGCGGCGTTCGAAGCGGTTGCCGCAGGCCGCGCGCAGGATGAGCTGAGCGCGTATCAGAAGGCTTTCGATACGTCATGGCTGCATGAAGAGCTACATGTCGCGCGCAACTTCAAGCCATGGATGAGCAAGGGGCTGTACCTCGGCACGCTGATGGTCGGCATTGATCAGGTGGTCTTCCGCGGCAAGGCGCCATGGACGCTGCATCACACGCACGCAGACCATGAGTGCCTGAAGCCGGCCGCCGAATGCCAGCCCATTCTGTATCCGAAGCCGGACAATGTGCTGACCTTCGACCGCCTGTCATCAGTGTTCATCTCGAACACGAACCACAACGAGCACCAGCCCGCGCACCTGACGTTGAAGAACGCGAACGTGCCCGCCGAGGTCAACCTCGCAAAGTATGCGGGCCCGGAGTCCCGCTACTGCCCGGCCGGCGTATATGAGTACGTAAATGACGGCGGCAAGGACAGGCTGCAGATCAATGCGCAGAACTGCGTGCATTGCAAGACCTGTGACATCAAGGACCCGACCCAGAACATCGTCTGGGTCACGCCGGAAGGTGGCGGCGGCCCGAACTACCCGAACATGTAATGAGCTCCACAGACGCAGGCGGTGAGCAGGACGGGACCTCGCCATCCCCGGCACCTCAACAGGGTGTCCTGCCTGCTGCTTCCTCGGCTTCAGCTTCAACTCACGCATCAGGGGATGCCAGTGCCTCGGATGAAAGCACGCAGGAACGCCCATCACCAGTCAGCCTGACGACCGCCTTCTGGTACTGGCTGAAGCTGGGCTTCCTGAGTTTCGGCGGCCCGACCGGCCAGATTGCGCTGATGCATACCGATCTGGTCGAGAACAAGCGCTGGATCTCGGAGCAGCGCTTCCTTCATGCGCTGAACTATTGCATGGTGCTGCCCGGCCCGGAGGCGATGCAGCTGGCAACCTATATCGGCTGGCTGATGCATCGCACGGCCGGCGGCATCATCGCCGGCACCCTGTTCGTGCTGCCTTCATTGTTGATCCTGATCCTGCTGTCATGGATCTATCTGGCGTTTGGCGATGTGCCCGTGGTGGCCGGCGTGCTGTACGGTATCAAGCCAGCCGTGGTCGCGATCGTACTCGCTGCGGCAGTACGGATTGGCAGCCGCAGCCTGAAGAACCGCTGGCTGCTGCTGATCGCCGCCGCTTCCTTCCTGCTGATCACGCTGCCGCAACTGCCCTTCCCGCTGATCATCGGGCTCGCCGCGCTCGCCGGTGCCATCGGCGGCAAGTTTGCGCCCGAGCTGTTCCGGCCCGGCGGCGGCCACGGCAGCAGTCATGCCAGCTACGGCCCGGCGCTGATCGACGATGACACGCCGCCACCGGCGCACACCGCATTCAGCTGGGCCCGCTTGCTCCGCACTGCTGTCATCGGCATCGCGATCGCGGCGCTGTCGCTGGCTCTGCTCGTGCTGGCCTTTGGCGAACGCAATCCGCTCGCGCAGATGGGCTGGTTCTTTACCAAGGCCGCGCTGCTGACCTTCGGCGGCGCGTATGCGGTGCTGCCCTATGTGTACCAGGGTGCAGTCGAGCACTTCGGCTGGCTGACCGGCCCGCAGATGATCGACGGCCTCGCGCTCGGCGAGACCACACCAGGCCCGCTGATCATGATTGTCAGCTTCGTCGGCTTTGTCGGTGGCTGGAGCAAGGAAATATTCGGGCCGCTCGCGCTGTTCTGGTCCGGCTGCACGGGCGCGCTGGTCGCCACCTTCTTCACTTTCCTGCCGTCCTTCGTGTTCATTCTCGCCGGCGGCCCGTTGGTCGAGGCCAGCCGCGGCGACATCCGGCTCACCGCGCCGCTGACGGCGATCACTGCGGCGGTGGTCGGCGTGATCGTCAGCCTTGCGCTGTTCTTTGCGGTGCATGTATTCCACCTCGATGAAGCAGTCGCACGCTGGGACTGGATCGCGATGGCCATCACCGTTGCGGCCGCAATCGCGCTGATCCGATACAAGCTTGGCACCATACGGCTGATCGCCGCCTGTGCCGCCATTGGGCTCGTGGTATCTTATCTGCCTCTGAAAACCCCCATTTGAGCCGGGCCCTGGGCTAGAAACTCGGCTCAAATTGCAGCCCAACCGCAGCACATATGACTGAACGCATCATCCCCGTCGCCGACCTGCGCTACCTGCAAGCCGTGCCGCACATCCCGGAAAAGCTGATCCCGGCCACCGGCCTGCTGTCGGACAAACGCGGCCGGCCGCTGCGCGATCTGCGCATCTCCGTCACCGACCGCTGCAATTTCCGCTGCGTGTACTGCATGCCGAAGGAAATTTTCGACAAGGACTATCAGTTCCTGCCGCATGGGCTGCTGCTGTCGTTTGAAGAGATCACCCGCATCGCGAAGATTTTCGTTGCGCACGGTGTCGAGAAGCTGCGCCTGACCGGCGGCGAGCCGCTGCTGCGCAAGAACATCGAAAAGCTGATCGAGATGCTGGCGTCGCTGAAGACACCCGAAGGCAAGCCGCTCGACCTGACGATGACGACCAATGGCTCGCTGCTCGCCAAGAAAGCACAGTCGCTGAAGGACGCCGGCCTGCAGCGCGTGACCGTGTCGCTCGATTCGCTGGACGAAGCCACCTTCCAGAAAATGAACGACGTCGATTTCCCGGTCGCCGAAGTGCTGAACGGCATCGACGTCGCGCACAAGGTCGGCCTCGGACCCATCAAGGTCAACATGGTGGTCAAGAAGGGGGTCAACGATCAGGAGATCGTGCCGATGGCGCGCCACTTCAAGGGCACGCCGGCCATCCTGCGCTACATCGAGTACATGGATGTCGGCGCATCGAACGGCTGGAAGATGGATGAAGTCGTGCCGTCGGCCGAGGTCGTGCGCCGCATCAGCGAGCAGATGCCGCTCGAAGAGATCGAACCGAACTACACCGGCGAGACTGCCGAGCGCTGGCGCTATGTCGATGGCAGCGGCGAGATCGGCGTCATTTCCAGCGTCACGCAAGCCTTCTGCAGCGACTGCAACCGCGCACGCCTGTCGACCGAAGGCAAGCTGTTCACCTGCCTGTTCGCCACCGGCGGCCATGACCTGCGCGCACTGCTGCGCGGCGCCCACAGCGATGAAGAAATCACGGCGGCGATTGCGCACCTGTGGGCACTGCGGGACGATCGCTACTCCGAGCTGCGCACTGCGAATACGGATGGTCTGGAGCGGCCAGTGCGCAAGGTCGAGATGTCCTATATCGGCGGATGATTCCTTCCCCGATCGAAGCACTCACCAGAGGGCATACCGACTACAACCCGGACCATCTGCCGGTACCGCTCGCGCAGCAACTGGTGCGCAATGCCGTCACCCCGATCATCGACACCGAAACGCTGCCGCTGAAGCAGGCGCTGGGCCGCATCCTCGCGGCTGACCTTGTGTCACCCATTGCGGTACCGTCGCATGACAACTCCGCGATGGATGGCTACGCGCTGCGCGGCAGCGACCTGTCCGCTTCGCCGGTGACGCTGAAGGTGATCGGCAAGGCCTTTGCCGGCCATCCCTATCCGCATCAGGTTCACACCGGCGAATGCGTGCGCATCATGACCGGCGCGGTGTTACCACGCGGCTGCGACAGCGTGATCCCGCATGAACTGGTGAAAGACGCGAGTGAATCGGCCGTCACGATTCCGCCGGGCCGCATCCGCGCCGGCGAAAACCGCCGTCTCGCCGGTGAGGACTTGCCAGCCGGTTCGACCGCACTACCGCGCGGCCGCACGCTTACCCCATCCGACCTCGGCCTGATCGCATCGCTCGGCATCGGCGAAGTGAGCGTGATGCGCAAATTGCGCGTGGCTTTCTTCTCCACCGGCGACGAATTGCGCTCGATCGGCCAGCCACTCGATGAAGGCTGCGTCTACGACAGCAATCGCTATACCTTGCACGGCATGCTGATGCGCGCTGGTTGCGAGGCGATCGACATGGGCGTGGTGCGCGATGATCCGTCCTCGCTGGAGGCAGCGCTGCGCGATGCGTGCCAACAGGCTGATGCGATCATCACCACCGGCGGCGTGTCGGCCGGCGATGCCGATTACACGCGCGACATGATGGCCAGGCTCGGTGAGGTCTTGTTCTGGAAGATCGCGATGCGCCCGGGCCGGCCGATGGCCTTTGGTCATATCGTCGTCGACGGCAAGCAAGCGATACTGTTCGGTCTGCCGGGCAATCCGGTCGCCGTGATGGCGAGCTTCTATTTCTTTGCGCGCGATGCGCTGGCCATCATGGCCGGCGCCAATCCGCATCCGATGCTGAGCATGCGCCTGCCCTGCGCGGAGCCGATACGCAAGAAGCCGGGTCGCACCGAATTCCAGCGTGGCATCGTGTCGGTCGATGCGTCAGGCAAGCAACAGGTGCGCATCACGGGGGCTCAGGGCTCGGGCATCCTGAGCTCGATGTCCGAAGCCAACGGCATGATCGTGCTGCATCATGGGCATGGCGACTTGCCAGCCGGCTCACTGGTGGACGTGATCCCGTTCGACGGGCTGATCTGATTCTGAACTGAGCTGAACTGCTCGATCAGTCCGGCTTGTTCCTCATCCAATCCGCCGTCCTGAAGAAAGCATTCAGCAACACGTCCTGCTTCTTTTCATCGAAGCCCATGTCCCGCATCGCCAGCACCATGCAGGTCAGCCACTCATCGCGCGCCTTGCTGCCGATCGCAAACGGCAGGTGGCGCGCGCGCAGGAACGCATTGCCATAGCGCGGCGTGTACAGGTCCGGCCCGCCGGTCCAGCCGGACAGGAAGTGATACAGCTTGTCGCGCGAACCGTCGAGTGACGGCGGGTGCATCGCGCGCAGTTCGGCGAACTCCGGTTCCAGGTCCATCAGGTCATAAAAGCGGTCGACCAATTCGCGCAGCTTGTCGTCGCCGCCGACCAGCTGGTACAGCGTGGTTTCATTCGTTTCCATGGGTTGATGATAGCGCATGCATCCGCCTGAGATGCTGCAGCGCCCGATACCACAGCCGCGATTGAGCCGCCGCAATCGCGCGCACTTACGCTTCCCTCTTGCAGTCCAAGCCCTCGCCGCCTGCCTTTGCACTGCGCGCGGCGATCCGATGCATCCGTAAAGACATCACTCAGGGACTGGCGCGCGCATGGTGGAACTGACACAAGCGGCAGACATACCGGCCTGGCCGGCGCTGTGGCTCAAGGAAGTCTTTGATCGACTGTTCGCACTGGCTGCGCTGCTGCTGCTGTCGCCTCTGCTGCTGGTTCTGGCATGCGCCATCAAGCTGACGTCTGAAGGCCCGGTGCTGTTTCGGCAGCTACGCATGGGCCAGGGTGGCAGGCCCTTCCATGTGTACAAATTCCGCAGCATGCGCCTGCATGCAGAGCCGGATGGCAAAGTCACGCAGGCTACGCGCGACGACCCTCGCATCACGCCGATCGGCCGGCTGATGCGACGCACCAGCCTCGACGAGCTGCCGCAGTTTTTCAATGTACTGCGCGGCGAGATGTCGGTGGTCGGTCCGCGTCCACACGCAATGGCGCATCATGAACTGTACTTGCGGCGACTGCCGGGCTACCTGTACCGGCACAGCATGAAGCCCGGCATCACCGGCTGGGCGCAGGTTCATGGCTGCCGTGGCGAGACGGACAGCGATGAGAAGATGGCGCAGCGCATTGCGCTCGACTTGCAATATCTGAGGCACTGGTCATTCGGGCTGGACCTGAAGATAGTCGCGTGGACCGCGATCCACGGATGGACCGACAGCCATGCGTATTGACAGCCCGAATCCCATCCACGCACCAGTCAACGCCAACCTCCCGCTGCGCTGGCGTTCCGGCTGGCTGCTCGCGCTGGCCGGCTTCTTTGTGCTGATGCTCGCGCTCGGCAGCGCTCCCGGTGAGGCACAGGCACTGTCGGATCGCTATGGCGACAAGCTGCTGCACGCGTTCGCGTATGGCTTCATGGCGCTGCTGTGTCACCGCGCGCTGCAGGCACCGATCCTGTTGCGCAGCCTGGCCGTGGTCGGCGTGATCGCGCTGCTTGGCCTGCTCGACGAGAGCCTGCAGTCGCTTCTGCCCTACCGCAACGCGTCCGCCCTGGACTGGTGCTTTGATATCGGTGCTGCCGCCATCGTGGCGGCACTGCTGGCATGCCATGCCCAACTCTTCCAGGTTGACGAACCCGATGCGTAAAAAGATCAGCAAGGCCGTGTTCCCCGTCGCGGGCCTCGGCACCCGCTTCCTGCCGGCGACCAAGGCGCAACCGAAAGAGATGCTGCCCATCGTCGACAAGCCGCTGGTGCAATATGCGGTCGAGGAAGCGATCGCCGCGGGCATCACGGAACTGATCTTTGTCACCGGCCGCAACAAGCGTGCGATCGAGGACCATTTCGACAAGGCGTATGAGCTGGAAGCCGAGCTGCAGGCGCGTCACAAGGAAGCGCTGCTGCAAGCGATACGCGAGATCAAGCCCGATAACGTGCAATGCTTCTATGTGCGGCAGGCCGAGGCACTCGGTCTCGGACATGCGGTGATGTGTGCAGAGCGCCTGGTGCAGGACGAGCCATTTGCCGTGCTGCTGGCCGATGACCTGATCGAGGCCGAGGTGCCGGTGCTACGGCAGATGGTGGACCTGCATGCGCACTATGGCAGCAGCCTGATCGGGGTCGAGACCATACCCGTCGAGCAGAGCCGTTCCTACGGCATCGTCGAGGGCCACCCGGTAGCCGACCGCCTGCTGAAGCTGCAGGGCATCGTCGAAAAGCCTGCGCCCGAGGATGCGCCATCGAACATGGGCGTCGTTGGCCGCTATATCCTGACGCCGGCGATCTTCCGCCATTTGCATGAGCTGCGGCCGGGCGCCGGCGGCGAATTGCAGCTGACCGATGCGATCGCGCAGCTGATGCAATCCGAGGCGCTACTGTCCTATCAGTTCATCGGCAAGCGCTATGACTGCGGCAACAAGCAGGGCTACCTGCAGGCGACCGTGGAATTCGCGCTGCGACATCCGGAAGTCTGCGATGAGTTCCGTGACTTCCTGTGCCGGCTGCCGTTGACGGATCAAGCACCGAAGCGCGCCTGCTCCTGATGGGACAGACCCTGCTCGTCACCGGCGCGACCGGGTACATCGGCTCGCATACCTGCGTGTGCCTGCTGCAAGCAGGCTGGCGCGTGGTCGCAATCGACAATTTCAGCAACAGCTCGCCGGCCGTGGTGTCACGCATCGAGCAGCTGGCCGACCGCGAGATCCGCTTCCATGCGATCGATGTGCGCGACCATGGCGCGCTGCTGCGGCTGCTGCAGCAGGAAGCGATATCGGCAGTGATCCACTTCGCCGGCCTGAAAGCGGTCGGCGAATCGGTATCGCAGCCGCTCGACTACATGGACAACAATGTCTGCGGCAGTGTGTCGCTGCTGCGCGCGCTGCACCTGTCCGGGGTACGCAAGCTGGTGTTCAGCTCGTCGGCCACGGTGTATGGCGACCCGGCCAGCGTACCGATTACCGAGGCCGCGCCGCTGTCCGCAACCAACCCTTACGGCCGCAGCAAGCTGATGGTGGAGCAGGTGCTGGCCGACCTCGCGCATTCAGACCCGGAATGGCGGGTCGGCACGCTGCGGTATTTCAATCCGGCCGGTGCGCATCCCAGCGGCCTGCTCGGCGAGGATCCGCGCGGCACACCAAACAATCTGATGCCCTGCATCGCGCAGGTCGCCGTCGGCCGACGGCCATCGTTGTCGGTGTATGGCAATGACTGGCCTACGCCTGATGGCACCGGCGTGCGCGACTACATCCATGTGATGGACCTCGCACAAGGCCATTTGGCGGCGCTGGAGCGCCTGTACGCGCACCCGGGCTGTTTCACGGTCAACCTCGGCACCGGCCATGGCGTCAGCGTGCTGCAGGCGGTCGCCGCATTCGAGCGCGCCTGCGGCCGCAGCATTCCATTGCGCATCGCAGACCGGCGTGCCGGTGACGTCGCCAGCTGTTATGCATCGCCGGCGCGCGCGCAAGCGCTGCTCGGCTGGCGCGCGCAACGCTCGCTGGACGACATGTGTGCCGACCACTGGCGCTGGCAGCACAAACATCCGCAGGGCTATACCGGTCACTGATGTGCGTGGCGCATTGACCGATTCGCACCGGCCAGCTTGCGCGTGAGCGTGCGCAAGTTGCCACCGCGGCGGCTGGCGACAATGAATGCGCTCACGACAACCGCCTCATCAACCCGCTTCCTTATTCACTGACTCGATGATCCCCACCGAACCCCTGCAGCCCTGCACAGGTCGCATCGCCCTCGTCACCGGCATCGCTGGCCAGGACGGCGCCTACCTGGCCGAGCTGTTGCTGTCCAAGGGCTATGCCGTGCATGGCATCAAGCGCCGCAGCTCGCAATTGAACACTGCGCGCATCGACCATCTGTACCAGGACCCGCATGAAAGCGACCGGCGCTTCATCCTGCACCACGGTGACATGACGGATACGGCGTCGCTGATCCGCGTGATACAACAGGTACAACCGGACGAAGTCTATAACCTTGCCGCGCAAAGCCATGTGGCCGTGTCCTTCGAAGAACCTGAATACACGGCCAATTCCGACGGGCTCGGCACGCTGCGGCTGCTGGAGGCGATACGCATCCTCGGCATGGAAGGACGTGTGCGTTTCTATCAGGCGTCGACATCCGAGCTGTATGGCAAGGTGCAGGAAGTGCCGCAGCGCGAGAGCACGCCCTTCTATCCGCGCAGCCCGTATGCGGCCGCCAAACTGTATGCGTACTGGATCACGGTGAATTACCGCGAGGCGTATGGCATGCATGCCAGCAATGGCATCCTGTTCAACCATGAATCGCCGTTGCGCGGCGAGACCTTCGTCACGCGCAAGATCACGCGTGCGCTGGCGCGCATCGCGCTCGGCCAGCAGGACTGTCTCTACCTCGGCAACCTGTCCTCGCTGCGCGACTGGGGCCATGCGCGCGACTATGTGCTGATGCAATGGCTGATGCTGCAGCAGCCACGGCCGGATGACTACGTGATTGCCACCGGCCGCCAGGCCAGCGTGCGCGACTTCGTGAACCTGGCCGCGCAGCAGCTGGGCATCACGCTCGACTGGCGCGGCTCGGGCGTGGCCGAAGTCGCTGTCGTGGACGACGCCGGCGAGCACGAAGGCGTGACACCCGGCCAGGTCATCGTACGCGTCGATCCGCGTTACTTCCGTCCGTCCGAGGTCGATACCCTGCTCGGCGATGCGAGCAAGGCCCGCGAGCGGCTCGGCTGGGAACCGGTGACCACGCTGACCGAACTGGTCGAAGAAATGATAGACGCCGACCTCGCCGCAGCGCGCAAATATGCGCTGGTGCGCGGCCACGGCTTCGTCGCCCCCGCCCATCACGAGTGAGCACCATGAACAAGCGCAATGTGGAACGCATCTTCGTCGCCGGTCATCGCGGCATGGTCGGCAGCGCGCTGGTGCGCGCGCTGCGCGAGCGTGGCGAATGCCAGCTGGTACTGCGCAGCCATGAAGAACTCGACCTGTGCGACATGGCGCAGGTCGACCAGTTCTTCGCACAGAACGAGATCGACACCGTCTACCTGGCCGCTGCGCGCGTCGGCGGCATCCATGCGAACAACAGCTACCCGGCCGAGTTCATCCAGCAGAACCTGATGATTGCGGCCAATGTGATCCATTGCGCATGGAAGTACCGGGTCGAGCAGTTGCTGTGCCTCGGCTCGTCCTGCATCTATCCGCGCGCAGCGCCGCAACCGATGCGCGAAGACTACCTGCTGGGCGGGCCGCTGGAGCCGACCAATGAGCCCTATGCGGTGGCCAAGATCGCCGCGATCAAGATGTGCGAGAGCTACAACCGCCAGTTCGGCACCGACTTTCGCAGCATCATGCCGACCAACCTGTACGGCCCCGGTGACAATTTCCACCTCGAAGACAGCCATGTCGTGCCCGGCCTGATCCGGCGCTGCCACGACGCGCTGATGGTGGATGCGCCCGAGCTGATGATCTGGGGCAGCGGACAGGCGATGCGTGAGTTCCTGCATGTCGACGACCTCGCCGATGCCTGCGTGTTGCTGATGCAGCAGCCGCGTTCGGCGGTCGCGGCGCTTGGCTCGCCGCAGTGCTCGCACCTCAATTGCGGCAGCGGCGAGGAGGTGCGCATCGCAACGCTGGCCGCGATGGTGGCCGAGGCCGTTGGCTACGAAGGGCGGCTCAGCTTCGACAGCAGCAAGCCGGACGGCGCGCCGCGCAAGCTGATCGACTCATCACGTCTGCGCAGCCTTGGCTGGGCGCCGCGCATCTCGCTGCGCGAGGGGCTGCAACGCACGGTCAGGCATTTTCTCGCTGCGCAAAGCGCCGACCGCGCGAACCTTGCCTATCGCGGCAAGGCCGAGCGCCCGCGGCTGCGCAGCTGAGCCGGCGGCCACCGACATGCGCCTGCTTGCCTGGGTCGCGTTGAGCTTCATCGCGCTGCTGGTTCTATTCTCGTCGTCCACCTGGGGCCAGCTGCAGGAGGAGAACACGCTCTATGCGCGCGGCACCGGCATGTTCTACTTCTCGCTGGTCAACCTCGCGTTGTGGCTGGTAGCGACCGCGGCGATATTGCGCATGCTGGCACGCGGCCCGCTATCGGCGCCACGCGCACCGGCCTCGCCTTTCCCGCTGTTCCTCGCCGGATTCGGCTTTCTGCTGCTGGCGCATGTGGTGGTCGGTCTTGCCGCGGGTCATGCCCTGCTGAGCATCCTGTCGTATACCGGCTTGCTGAATGTGCTGAACATGGCGCTGTTCTCGCTGCTGTTGCTAGCCGCGCTGGCGGACGACAACGGTCGCCGTCACCTGCTGCAGACGCTGCTCGCGCTGGCGGCGGTGCGCGCGTCCTTTGGCCTGGTGCGGTACGCATGGTTCGGCGGCGACAGCGCCAACCCTTACCGCAATTTCGAGGGCCTCGACATGCGGCTGGTGTATTTCGACATCGGCGACAACTACATCGCCGCGCTGGCAGCGTTCTGCATCGCGTGGCTGCTGCTGATGCCCGGCGTGCGCCTGACACTATGGCGGCGCAGCTGGCTGCTGGTGCTGCTGGCGATGGAAGTGGCGACGGTCGCGCTGTCTTTCCGGCGCTCGTCGCTGATCGGGCTGGTGCTGATGTGCGCGGTACTGCTGTGGCAGCTGCCCTGGCAGCGGCGCCTGGTATTCGGCGGCCTCGGCATGGCGGTCGCAGCGGCCGGCGCCGCGGTGCTGCTGCGCGAACGCTTGCAGGCCAATGCCGCGCCGGGTGCGGGCGGCTTCCTTGCATCGTTGCTGTATGACGTCGGGCCGCAACGCGCGACCGAGGTCAGCCGCTTCTACGAACTCGAAGCGGCCGCGCACAGCCTGCAGGGCCACTGGCTGTTCGGGCTGGGCAGCTGGGGCAGCTTCCGCGGCAATGAGGATGTGCTCGACTACCACTTCGGCAAGTTCGATTTCGTGCACAGTGGCTTTGGCCACATCGTGCTGAAGTCCGGTATCGCCGGACTGCTGCTGTTCGTCGCTCTGCTGGCAGGGGTCGTGATCCATTACGCGCGCACGCGGCCGGCGCTGCGCGGTAATGGCGCATTGCTGGCGGACGCAGGCATCGCCAGCCTGCTGTTCTGGCTGCCCACCCTGCTGATCGGCACGCCCGTGATCGAGTTTCGCAGCATGCTGCTGATCGGCATGGCACTGGCGATGCCCTACCTTGCACAGCGACGTTCGCAACGAACGCCAACGACACTGCACAGCGCAATGACAGGACGACGCGGCCCGGCAAGCAGCCTACGCCTGAAAGCGAGAGCGCATGCTGCTGCGTAACTCGGCATGGAATTTCGCCGGGCTGGCGCTGCCGGCGCTGGTCGCGCTCGGCACCGTGCCCTGGCTGATCCATGGGCTCGGGCTGGAAGGCTTCGGCATCGTCACGCTGATCACGTCCATCGTCGGCTACTTTGGCATCCTCGACATCAACCTGTCAGCCGGCGCGATCAAGTATCTCGCCGAGCACCAGGCCACCGGCGACCAGCGTCGCTTTGCGCAAACCTTCTGGTTCGGGCTGCTGTTCCATGCGGCGCTCGGTCTGGTGGGTGGATTGCTGCTGGCCGGTCTCGCAGGGGTGATCCTCGAGCGATTTTTCAGCGTATCGCCGGCCTTGCGTGCCGACGCACAGACAGCGCTGCAGCTGGCCGCGGCCGGCTTCGCGCTGTCGCAACTGCTCGGTTACCTGCTGGCCGTGCCGCAGGCCCTGCAACGCTATGACTTGTCGGCACGCGGCGAGGCAACGTTCGGCATCCTCGTGAATATTCTGTCAGCCATCGTCGCCTGCAGTGGTGGTGGCATCACCGGCGTGGTGCTGGCGCGGGTCAGCGTGTCGGGTGTCAATGTGCTGTGGATGGGCTGGCAACTCAGGCGCATGCAGGCGCAGATGAACATACCGCTGTCGCCGGCGCTGCCGTCGCGCGAGGTCTGCGCAACCCTGATGCGCTTTTCCGCCCACAGCTACCTGTCGCGGCTGGCGGCAATGCTGCACCAGCATGCGGACAAGCTGATCATTGGCGCGCTCGCCGGCCCGGTGGCGCTGGCCTTTTACACCGTGCCGGTACAACTGGCCGGTCGTATCCTGGGCCTGACCTATCGCCTGGGCAGCGTCATCTATCCGCGCGTCTCCGAACTGGCCGCCACCGGCCAGCAGTCTCAGCTGCAAAGCCTGTACCTCGACGCGACCCGGCTGCTGACCTACTTGAACTTTGCGGTGCTGGCCGTGATCGCGCTGGCCGGTGCCGCCTTCCTCGAGCGCTGGGTCGGTGCCGAGTTCGTGGCCGCTGGCTATCCGGTGCTGCTGCTGGTGACACTGGCCTTGCTGGCCGATTCGCTGACGACGCTGCCATCACTGGTGAATGACGGACTTGGCCATCCGCAGGTCTCGGGTCGCTTTGCGCTCGCGCGCGGACTGGTCGGTGTGCCCCTGGTCTGCGCAGGCACGCTGCTGACCGGCATCACCGGCGCGGCGCTGGCGCACCTGCTGGCGTCCCTGCTGATGAGCGCCTTGTTCCTTGCCTGGGTGCACACGCGCACGGTGCCTGTGCCACTGGTGCGCGTATGGTCGCAAGCCTGGCGGCCTGGCCTGCTGGTCGGCGCCGCTGCCGCGCTGGCCGTGCTGCCGCTGAAGTGGCTGCTCGCGCAGCAACTGCCAGGACTGTCCGGCCTGCTGGCCTTGCTGGCGGTATCCGGAACGGCCTTGCTGCTGGCCGGGCTGCGCTTCGTGCTCAGGCCACAGGAGCGAACGATGCTGAAAACGCTGCTGTGCACACGGCTGTCGCCCACGCTGTTGCCACTGTGGTCACCGATGAAGGCGCTGTGGCTGCGCTGCGCGCCCCGGCTGCGCTGACGCCGGCATTGCACAAGGATCCCACGACATCATGCGCATCCTGCTCGTCAGCGAAGACTTGCCGTCACCGGCGATGGGCGGCCTTGCGCGCCATGTGCTGCTGCTGGCCCGTGCGTTACATGCGGATGGCCATCAGGTCGACCTGATGGGCAATGATGACGTCCGCCCGGATGAGGCCGGCGGCGAATTCGATTTCGTTGGTCGCTTTTTCAACGAGCTGCATGGTCAGTTCGACGGCTGGAAGGAAATCCGGCTGGGCGTGTTCATGCCACCGAAGCGCAGCCTGCTCGCACGCCGCTTCGCGCGTACGATCCTGCGCCGCGCGGCCGGCTACGATGCGATTCACTATCACGGCCATCTGCCGAATATCGCGAACTACATCCCCGAACGCATCAATTTCATCCAGACCCGTCATGACCAGGGCAGCGACTGCCTCGTGCATACCCGCTTCAAGCGCGGCGCGGTCTGCAAGGATCTTGACCCGTACGCATGCGCGGAGTGCCGTACCTGGACACCGAACCAGTTGCAGCGGCGGGTTTCAGCGTGGGCGGTCACCCGCTTTCGCGCTGAAGTACGGCGCGGCTTCGAGCGCCACAAGACCGTGTTCGTGTCTGACTTCCTGCAACAGAACCTGAGCCGCTGCTTGGGCCGACGGCGCTGGGGGCTCACCATTCACAACTTCGTCGACACCGACGCACTGCGCTGGCTGGAGCCGCCATCGCCCTCCCAATTGATGTCGTCCTTGATGTCGCCTTCTCCGCTGCGCATCTTCATCGCCGCCAAGCTCTACCCGGCCAAGGGTGTCGAGCGCTTCCTCGAGACGCTGGTCGCGCGTGCACCCGACAGCGTGCAGGACCAGTTGCAGATCGAGGTCGCAGGCGATGGCAGTGATGAGGTGCGGCTGCGCAATCGCTTCCCCCGCGTGTATTTCCATGGCTGGCAGGACGGCGCATCAAGCTTGCGGCTGGCCGCGCACGCGCATGCACTGGTGGTGCCGTCGGTCTGCGAGGAGGCCTGCGCATCGACCGTGCTCGAAGGCCTCGCACTGGGCAAGGCCGTGTTTGCGCTACGGCTGGGCGGCACGCCCGAGCTGGCCGACTATGCGCTCGGACCGGACCAGCTGCGGCTGCATGACACGATGGAGAGCCTGGTCGATGCGCTGCTCGCGTTCCGGCAGCGGCCCGACTACGGTGGCCTGCCGCTGCGCCGGGCCGACCCGGCGCAGGCAGCCGGACAATTGCTGGCGCTGTACAGGATGCCGGCCGGCGCGGTCGGCTTGCAATGAAGTTTTCCATCATCACCTGCACATTGAACAGCCTGCCCTGGCTGGATGCCTGCATCGCCTCGGTGCTGATGCAGCGCGAGGTGTCGTTTGAACTGGTGTTCGTCGACGGCGGCTCGACCGATGGCAGCCTCGACAGGATAGGCGCGCTCGGGGACGGCCGGCATCCACTGACCGTGCTGCGTGATGTCGACGGCGGCGTCGCACGCGCGATGAATGCCGGCCTGGCAGTGGCACGCGGGGACATCGTCGCCTACCTGCACGCGGATGATTTCTATCTGCGCGACGATGTGCTGGCCACCGTCGCGCGCGCTTTCGACGCCAGCGCTTGCCGCTGGCTGTTCGGCCGCACCCTGCGTGCGCTGGGCGATCGGCTCGAGCCCGAGGGCTGGCGCGCGCCGCCGTACAGCCGAGAACGCCTGCTGCGCGGGAATTTCATACCGCATCCTGCCACCTTCGTCGAACGACGGCTGATGCTGGAGGCCGGCGGCTTCGATACGCAATGGCGCTATGCGATGGACTATGACCTGTGGCTGCGGCTGTCACGCATCGCGGAGCCGCTGCAGCTGTCACAACCGCTGACGGCCTTCCGCGAGCATGACGGCAGCCTGTCGACGCGCGAGCGCAGCCGCGCGATGCGCGAGGACCTCAGCGTGCGGCTCGCGCATACGGGACCGAACCCGCTGCGGCGCGCCGCCCACCTCGCACGCCATGTGGCGCGCCACGTGCTGCGCGAGCGCTGGCGGCGCTGGCGTGAAGATCGGCATGAGCGGCACGAGCGGCAAGGACCGGACGAACGAGACAAGCAAGGAGGCATGCATGCGTGACTTCTCTTTGGTGCTGGCCACCGTCGGCCGCACCGTCGAACTGAACCGGCTGTTCGACTCATTGCTGGTGCAGACCTTCCATGATTTCGAAGTGATCGTGGTCGACCAGAACCGCGACGACCGCTTGCTGCCGAT
>JACCDH010021582.1_pt1 | contig 28611 bp, 25 predicted proteins | sample 7442481 | NCBI WGS metagenome assembly JACCDH01 (sample SAMN15323433, study PRJNA562643) | freshwater metagenome | isolation source: river surface water | place: USA:Blue River Watershed | collected 2017-08-15 | reverse complement strand
GCCCGAAGCCGGTTAAGCGCAGCACCGTCAGCCGTGGATTGACCTGGTGGAGCGTCTTCATGTCCAAGCCCCATTTATCCAGCGTACCGGTGCGAAAATTCTCCACGAGCACGTCGAAGCCTGGCAGCATGCGTAGCAGCAGCTCGCGGCCCTCGGGCTTGCGCACATCGAGGGTGATGCCGCGCTTGCCGCGGTTGGTAACTTTCCAAAAAAGCGCATGCTCTTGACTCACCGGCGCTAGCGTGCGCAGCGAGTCGCTGCCGTCCGGAAGCTCGAGTTTGATCACCTCGGCCCCTAGGTCGGCACACAACGTCGCGGAGAAAGGCGCAGCCAGTACCGTTGCCATGTCGAGGATGCGTACTCCGGCGAGCGGCCCCACGCCATGCGGTTCGCTGATGGTGGCTGAGGCAGAAGTATCCATGGGGCAGTCCAGCTTTCAAATGAAAGACGCAGTGTCGTCAAGGGATTGATATGTCGCAACCATTGTTTTGATAGATTAAACAGTTAGAGCGAAGACCAGTGCCCGTGGACCTGCCGATTTTGGAGATTTACATACGCTGTAAACGCAGTCTAAGGCGTCGCGTGAAAATAAGTTGATCAAATTTTCTTTCGTAGCGGCAGGAGTGTGTAGTTCCAGTCGCCATGAAACTTGGCCAGCTTGAGATTTAGTCCGGTCAGCTCGGCGTCGGTGATCTTCAGGCCGATCGGGTAGATGCCGCGATCCAGTTCGGCGCGGATTTTCAATCCAGCTTGCGTTGTTGTGTTCGTAATCAAATTGATGATCTGACGTCTCCCCAGAATTCCGGACTTTTCAAAACTAGAGGTACGGTTGCTTTCCGGCAAGCCCGAAGGGGCGCAAGGAGAATCAATGAAGAGATCAAGATTTTCAGATGAGCAGATTGCGTACGCACTGCGATTGGCTGAGTCAGGCACACCGGTGGTCGATGTGTGCCGCCAGATCGGCGTGTCCGAGGCAACCTACTACACATGGAAGAAGAAGTTCGGGGACCTGGGCGTGACCGAGCTCAAGCGCCTGAAGATGCTTGAGGACGAGAACGCCAGGTTGAAACGCATCGTGGCCGATCTGACGCTGGACAAACAGATCCTGCAGGAGGTCGTTCGAAAAAAGCTTTGAAGGCTGTCAAGCGGCGTGAGCTGGCGGCCTGGATGCAGGAGCGCTTCAAGGTGAATGTGCGCAGGTCTTGCCGGCTGGCGCTGCTGCGACCATCGGTCTGGTATGCAAAGAGCGAGGCACGCGATCAGAGTGCGCTGCGCCTGCGAATCCGTGAGATCGCGATGGACCGTCCACGATTCGGTTACCTACGCGTGCTGGTCATGCTCAAGCGCGAAGGCTGGGAAATCGGCAAGAAGCGCGTCTATCGCCTGTACCGGCTGGAAGGATTGCAGTTACGCATGAAAGTCAAACGCCGCAAACGCATCAGCTTGCAGCGTGGTCGGCCAACGCCTGCAACAGGGCCGAATCAGAACTGGTGCATGGACTTCGTGCACGATCAGATGCTCGATGGACGGGCATTTCGGGTGCTCACGGTGATCGATCAGTGGAGTCGTGAGAGTGTGACTCTAGAGGCCAACTTCCGGCTCACCGGCCGGTGCGTCGGTAAGGCCCTGGACGAGGCCGCGCTGGAGCGAGGATTGCCCAAGGGGATCACCGTAGACAACGGCACGGAATTCACATCCAAGGCACTTGATGAATGGGCTTGGCGCCGCGGAGTGAAGCTCGACTACACACGGCCTGGAAAGCCCACGGACAAGGGGCTCATCGAGTCATTCAACGGTCGGTTGCGTGATGAGTTCCTGAACGTCAACGAGTTCATTACGATGCAGGATGCGCGTGAGAAATTGAAGGCATGGCAGCATGACTACAACCATCATCGCCCGCATGGCTCACTCGGCAACCTGACCCCGAGGGAGTTCGTCAGAAAGAGGTCAGATCAACAGCTGGAAAGCTGCCCAACTCTAGTTTAGAAATGACCGGATATGGGGGAGACGTCAGTTGACCAGATCTGGCGCCGGTCGTTGCCTGCGGTCTCGCTCTGTAGTCACCGTGAAACCGCGCCGCCGGCTCACCCCGCTACTGCAGGCCTTTTGCATCAGGCGCGCCACACGCTTGCGGCTGACGGCGTGCCCCGCATCACGCAGCTCGGCGCGCACCCTGGGCATGCCATAGGTTTCATCGGAGTCCTGGTGCGCCTTTCGGATGGTCTCGGTGAGCACCAGGTTGGCCATCGCTCGGGCGCTGGGTGGGCGATGCAGCCAGTCGTAATAGCCGCTGGGCGAGACCTTCAGGGCTTTGCACATGCCACGCACGCTCAATGCGTTGTTGTCGTCGGCCTGGTTCGCACTCACGAGTTCGTAGACGGCGTGAACGTCTTCTCGCTTTTGCCGGCAAACCAGGCCGTAGCCTTTGCCAATATGTCGCGCTCCTGCTCGACTTGGCGCAGCCGCCTGCGCAAACGCACCAGCTCTTCGCGCTCCGCAGTGGTCAATCCTTCCTTGCCAGGCAATGGCTTGCCGTGATCGCGACCGTCCTGGGCAATCCAGTTGGCGATGCTCTGCGCCGTGGGGCCGAACTCACGCGCGAGCTCGGCCGGCGTTCTGCCAGCGCGGGCCAACTCGATGATCTGTTGGCGATATTCCGCAGGATAGGGCGGCTTCGGTTTGGGCATTTCGGACTCCTTCTTCCATAACGGTAAGGTGTCCGTAGAAAGGGGTCAACTTCAATCACCTCGTGACTGATCAAGGGGCGTCCGCGCCAATTTTGGGTAATGTGGGAGAACATGCGATGCTCGATTTTGTTCCACTTGCTGGTCCCCGGCGGGAAGTGGCAAACATGAATGGCACCTACTTCGCCAGTCCGAGCGATTTCTCCGCGCGGTCGAGGAACGAGTAGTCGATGTACTGCGCCATCCAAGCGTCGACATCCTTTACCTTTTCAGCGGGAATCTTCCCCTGCTTCGCGATCGTCTGCATCAAGATGCGGGTCGACGGCATGTCAACGCGCGGATCCGTAAGAATCACCGAGCCCAGCGCCGTGTTCACGATCGGCAGCATCTTGGGGTCGCCCATCTTCTTGGCAATGATATCCGCGACCTTTTCCTTCGGGTTGTTCTTCACATACTCGATGCCGCGGCGGATGGCGCGCACGAATCCCGTCACGAGCTCGGGCTTTTCCTTGGCGAGCTTCGTCTGCACGATCATCTCGAGGCTTTCGACGTTCTTGAGCGGCGGCAGTTGCGCGATGTAGTGCAGCTTGTCGTTCTGCGCGACGGCCATCGCTGACGCCGGTTCCCAGCCGATGTACGCATCGATCTCGCCCTTGTCGAGCATCACGGCGATGTCGGTGACCTTGCCCATGACACGCTGGTATTTGAGGTTCTGCGACTGCTCGACGTACGACAGCACGGCGTCGTGCGTCGTCCCCAGCCCCGGCACTCCCACCTTCTTGCCGTTCAGGTCGGCATACGAGTTGTACTTCTTCAGCCCGACTAGCGCCGAGTTGCCTTTCGTGAGCGAGATGACCATCCTGAAGTCGCCGCCTTGGGCCGCGAACTGCATGAAAGGCGCAATGGCGGCCATCGCCGCATCCACGGAGCCATTCGCGAATTCGAGCAGGCCCGCCGGGCCGTTCGCATAAGTCTTGCGCTCGATGCGGATGCCTTCCTCGGCAAAGTAGCCAAACGCGTCGGCCACCCACACGACCGCGTAGCTCACTTCGGCGGCGGGCTGGTCCGCCAGGCGGATGACCTGCAGCGGCTTGCCCGCGCGCGCCTGCGCGTATGAGGGAGCAGCGAGCGCCGCGGCGCTCACGGCGACGGCAAGCGCCGCTGTTTTCAGGTATCGGGTGAACATGAGATGTCTCCTAGGATGTGGTTGCAATGGAAGCCGCTTCACGCCGTGGCGAGCCGCGTTTCGTTCAGGGATGTGCTGCAGCGGATGCGAAGCGCATTGAGATGCGGGCTCAGCACGTCGCGCGGGCGCGGCAGGTCGATCGTGATGATGTCCTTCACCTGCGCAGGCTTGTTGGACAGGATGACGACGCGATCGCCGAGGAAGACCGCTTCCTCGAGGTTGTGCGTGACGAAGATCACCGTGCGCTTTCGGTGCTGCCAGATGTTCAGGATTTCCTGCTGCATCTTCTCGCGCGTGTGCTGGTCGAGGCTCACGAAAGGCTCGTCCATCAGGATGACGTCGGCATCGGTGGCGAACGCGCGCGCGATCGCAACACGCTGCTTCATCCCGCCGGAGATCTGGTGCGGGTAGTACTTCTCGTAACCCCGCAGGCCCACCACGTCAATGATGTCGTCGACGATGCTGTGGATCTTGTCGGAGGGGTACTTCTTGATGCGAAGCCCCGTCGCGACGTTCTCCCACAGCGTGAGCCAGGGCAGGTTCGACGGCTCCTGGAAAACGAAAGAGATGTTCTGCTTCTTGGGGTCCACCGGGTTGCCGTCGATGAGCACCTCGCCTTCGCTGGGCTTTTGCAAGCCCGACAGGATGTCCAGCAGCGTCGTTTTGCCGCAGCCGCTCTGGCCGCACACGCACAGGAACTCGTTTTCGTAAACGTCGAACTTCACGCGGTCGTGCACCCTCAACTCGCCGTAGCGATGCGATTCGTTCACGCGGACCTTGATCTTGCGTTCAGTCATATCTTATTTCCTTTGAGCGCGTTAGAGGGTGACCTGCCAGCGCCAGCGGAACAGGCGTTTTTCGGCAAGCAGCAGCGCCTCGTTGAGCAAAAAGCCGATAGCCCCCACGAGCAGCATGCCAACGATGACCTCGGGGATCTTCAAAAGCTCGGCGTAGTCGACCATCATGCGACCGAGGCCCACCGACGTGCCGCCCGTGAGTTCGGCAGCCACGATCGTGAGCCACGCCGCGCCCATCGCGACGCGCATGCCCCCGAAGATGTCGGGCAGCACGGTGGGGATGACGACGCGGATGAGGATCTGGAACTTGCTCGCGCCGTGCACCATGAACACCTTGCGGTGGATCGGCTCGACACGCGAGACGCCCACGTGCGTGGAGGTGTAGATGGGAAAAAACGCCCCCAGGAAGATCAGGAACGCGAAGCGCGGCAGGCCCGAGAAGAAGATGATCGCCAGCGGAATCCACGCGATCGGCGGGATGAAGCGGAAGGGCTCGATGATCGAGCGCGTGGAGACATAGATGCCTTCCTTCAACCCCATGAGCAGGCCCAGAGGCACGCCCAGCAACACCGCGACGCCGAAGCCGACCAGCACTCGGTGCAGGCTGCCCCACGAGTGGTTCCAGAGCGAGTTGCCCATGGTGTCGCCGCCCACTGCGAGACGCTGGAAAGCCTCCAAAATCTTCAAGGGACCGGGGAAGAACGGCGACGCGATCGCCAGTGCGGCGAGGTGCCACACCAGCAGGCCAGCCGTGAGCGACAGCATGTTATAGGTGACGGGACCAGGCCTGAACGCGCTTTGCGGCTTTCGCTGCGGCGTGGCGGGCCGCGCCATTTCCATGTCGCTGGCTTGCGATTCCACAGCTGGTGGCTCCTCGCGCTTCTGTTGACTTGCCTGGTTCACAGTTCGCGCCTCGCGAGGCTGAAGGTCTGGCCAGTGGGGCCCTTGAGCGGCAGCGTTACGATGAAGAGCGCCAGCGGCAGCACGTCTTCGGGCTCCTTCATCCACTCACCGCCCGCTACGATCGCGCGCAACTGGTCCTCGCGGCCCCGGATGAAATCGGTGAGCACGGGGCCCGGCACGAGCTCGTTCACGCAGATGTTCGCGGGTGCGAGTTCCTGGGCGAGCACGCGCGTGAGCATCCACAGTCCCGCCTTCGATGCGGCGTACGCGGAGCGCGTCGCCGCCGAACGGTGGCCCATGCCCGAACCGAGCATGATGATGTGTCCTCCGCCGCGGCGCTTCAGGTGCGGCACGGCAGCGTGCGCGGTGTGGAAGGACCCGAGCAGGTTGGTGTCAATGGTCTCGCGCCACAGCGAGGGCGTTGACTCCTCGACCGATTTGTTTTCGATGGCCGACCCGGCGGACGCGACGACGATGTCCACCCCGCCGAACGCCTCTTCGGCGCGCGCGAACACGCGTTTCACGCTCTCCACATCCGTCACGTCGCACGAAACGGCGAGGGCGCGACCACCCGCCGCTTCGATGCGCTCCACGGTGTCGGCGAGTTGCGATTCGGTGCGTCCCGTGCAGCACACGGCCGTCCCCGCGCGTGCGTAGCCTATGGCAATTGCCTGGCCGATGCCCCGGCCCGCGCCGGTGATGACAGCCACTTTGCCCTTCAGGGGTTGCTCGTCGGTCATTTCATTGTTCTTTCAGCACGGTGTTGTAGGCGGCGCCGGGCTCGCTCTCGCTGTCGGCGGCCAGCTGAACGGCGACGCGCAGGTCACCGCCCGTGAAACGGAACGGCGCTTCGTACGAGTAGGTCACCGGCGCGCCTGCGTCCTGCCCGCAATTCAATCCGGCGGTCGTGCCGTGCGTTGGCCACGTCTTCGGGATCGCCACGCTGCCGAGCTCGTGCCCGTTCGCGCTGAGCGATGTGCGCACAGCGCTCTTGCCGGTGCGTGTCACCAGCAGCTCCAGTCGCGCGCGACCCTTTGCGGGCCGCCAGTCGGCGGCGATGCGGTGTGTCACCGACTCCGAGTAGACATATTCGTAGTGCGCCTTGCCGTCCTTCAGGTACAGCGCGAAGCCGCCGAAGTGGCTGCCCCATGCGATCACCACGCCTTCGAGCGGGCCGTGTTCCGGCACGTCGAAACTCGCAGTGAGACGGTAGCTGCGATCGGTGATGTCAGGTGACGTGAGACGGTCGATGCGCGACATGCCGCCGTGCAGTTCATACGACAGCGTGGGCATCATCTTCAGCCGCTCCGCTGCGCGCTCCCAATCGCGGTCGTCCAGCGGCAGGACGTTGAAGTCCTTCGCCTGCTGCCACCAGAGTTCGAGCATTTCGGCGAGCTTGGCGGGCTGCGCCGACGCGAGGTCGTTGATCTCGGCGAAGTCGTCCTCGAGCTTGTACAGCTCCCACGTATCGCGCTCGAAGTCGTTGCCCTTGGTGTGGTGCGCCACGGCCTTCCAGCCGCGATGCCAGATAGCGCGGTCGCCCAGCAGCTCGAAGATCTGCGATTCCTTGCGCGTGGGCGCGGAAGCCGACTTGAAGCTGTAGGTCATCGGCAAGCCATGCACGGGAAGCTGCTCCACTCCTTCGAACTGCTTTGGCGCTTCGACGCCGAGGATGTCATACACCGTCGGGGCGATGTCGATCACGTGGTGGAACTGGTGGCGGATCTTTCCGGGCTGCTCGATGTGACCCGGCCAATGCATGATGAGCGGCGCGCGGACCCCGCCGCCGTGCACGTGCTTCTTGTACCACTTGAGCGGCGTGTTCGAGACCTGTGCCCACCCCGTCGGGTAATGGTTGTAGGCCATCTCGCTGCCGATGCGGTCCATGAAGGGCTGCATCGAGTCGGCTGTCTCCTTTTCGTACACCATGTGCTTTCGCAAATGGATGGCGCCCGTGGGGCCGCCTTCGGCGCTCGCGCCGTTGTCCGAGAGCAGGACGATCAGCGTGTTGTCCAGTTGGCCCACCGACGCAAGGTAGTCGACGAGGCGCCCGATCTCCATGTCGGTGTGCTCGAGGAAGCCCGCATACGTTTCCTGAAGCCGCGCGAAGAGGCGTCGCTCGCTGTCGCTGTGCTGGGACCACGGCTTGACGTCCGGGTTGAGCGGCGCGAGTGTCGTGCCTTCCGGCACCATCCCGACTGCGACCTGCCTTTTCAGGCGCTCATCCCGAATCGCATCCCAGCCCTTGTCATAGCGGCCGGCGTAACGCTCGATGTATTCCTTCGGCACATGGTGCGGCCAATGGCACGCGCCGAACGCCACGTAGAGGAAGAACGGGCGCCCGACGCCGGAGCTCAGGTGATCGCGCACGTCGCCGATCGCGTGGTCTACGAGGTCGGTGCTGAGGTGGTAGTCCTGGGGCTTTTCCAGCTGGATCGGCCTGTTGTCCACGCACAGCTCGGGGTTCCACTGGTCAGTGAGCGCGCCGTGGAAGCCGTACCAGCGGTTAAAGCCCTTTCCGAGGGGCCAGTTGTCGTGCGGGCCAGCCGCGCCATAGTCCGCGATGTTCGTGAGGTGCCACTTGCCGATCGCGTAACTGGAATACGCATGCGGGCGCAGCACCTGCGGGATCATCGCGGCTTCGCGCCCGACCTGCCCGCTATAACCCGGGTAACCACTCGACCACTCGGCAATGATGCCCACGCCCACCGAATGCGCATTGCGCCCTGTAAGCAGGCCCGCGCGCGTGGGCGAGCACATCGATGTGACGTGGAAGTTCGAATAGGCGGCGCCTTTCGCGGCGAGCTGGTCCATGCGCGGCGTCGCGATCTCCGAGCCATAGCAGCCCATGTCAGAGAAGCCGACGTCGTCGAGCACCACGAACACCACGTTCGGCGCGTTCTTCGGCGCCGCCGGCGGGTTGGGCCACCACGGCTTTGAGTCGCGGTACGTGCGACCGATGGTTCCCTTGAATCCCCTGTTGGAAGGATTGTTCACGCGTTCTGTCTCCTTGTGGCCTGTCACGCGGCGGCGACGTGGACCCTGCTGAACCTGCGGTCGGCAAGCCCGCGCACCAGGCGCGTGAGCGGCGCCTCGAAGTGGTAATCGAGGTTCATCGCGCCCGCAGCCAGCATTTCATCGACCTGCGTGCCCGCGTACATGAAGCGCAGCAGGCGTTCATCGTCGTCCGCGTCGGGGTATTGCTTGCGCAGGGCGGCAACGGCCGGTGCGAGCGGCTGCGGATTCGGCGCGATGCTCCGGGCACCGTTCTCGATGATTCGATCGAGTGCGTCGGGATTCACCGGGGCAAGCAGCTTGCCGTAGTATCCGAGTGCATATTTCTTCACCTCGTTGGGAACGACCTTGTAGCGCTCGCGGTGGATGACGTTCAGCACGGCCTGCGTGCCGACGAACTGCGCGAAGGGCGTGATCAGGATCGGATAGCCGAGTTCCGTGCGAACACGGGCGCATTCCTCGAGCACTTCCCGATAGCGGTCGGTCATGCCAAGCTCGGCGAGCTGCACGCGGAAGTTGGCGAGCATGCCGCCGGGAAGCTGGTGTTCGTAGTGGAACGCGTCGTACTCCTGCACGATGCCCAGCGGCTTGCCCTCCTGCTCCGCAACGCGGCGGAAATGTTCGCTTACGCGATCGACAGCATCGTCGTCGATATTCACTTCGAAACCAAGCGCGCGCAGATTCCTGACGGTGCTCTGCGTGGCGGGTTGCGCATTGCCGTTGGCCAGCGGCGCGATCGACGTGTGCACGCAGTCGGCGCCCGCGAGAATGCCTTCGAGATAGACCATGGGCGCCACCCCCGTCATGCAGTGGCTGTGCAGCTCGATCCGGGCGCTTCCGATCACTTTCTTGAGCGCGGGCACGAGCGAGCGGATGCGATCCACGGTCAGCAGCCCGCCCGCGTCCTTGATCCAGATCGCATCGACCTGGCCGCGCTTGACGAGGTCGGCCGCGGTCTTGACGTACACCTCATCGGTGTGCACGGGCGAAAGGCCATATGAGATGGCGCCGATCGTGCGCACGCCAAACTTGCGCGCGGCGTTGATCGTGACCAGCATGTTGTCCACGTCGTTGAGCCCGTCGAACGTGCCGATCTCGCGCACGCCATTGGCGACGAGCCGCTCGACCCACAGCTCGACGATGTCGTCGGGTACGAAGTCGAAGCTCATGATGCTTTTGGATCGCGTGAAGGAGCTCATGGGCGTGCGCACGAGCCGCTTGCGCATCTGCCGGATCCGCTCCCATGGGTTCTCCTTCAGGAAGCGCACGCAGACATCGAACTGGATGGTGCCGGCGATGTCGATGCGCTCGAAGCCGATCTTGTCCATGTCTTCAGCGACGGGGATCATGTGGGCTGTGGTCATGCGTGTGGCCCACAGGCACTGGTGGGCATCGCGCAACGTGGTGTCGACGACGGTGATCTTTCTTGCCATGTCAGTGGTTCCCGGTGAGGTTCATTTCGGCGCCGCGGGCGCGGCGAGGAATTTCTCTTCGACCCACCGCGTGTTCACGCGGCCTTCGGCAAAGTCCCCTTGCGACAGCACGTCGTGGTGGAAGGCGATGGTGGTCGGCACGCCCTTTACCTCGAAGCCGCGGAGGCTCTCGAGCATGCGGGCGATGGCTTCCGCGCGGTCCTTGCCGTGCACGATGAGCTTGGCAAGCAGCGAGTCGTAGTAAGGCGGCACGAGATAGCCCGCCTCGCAATGCGTGTCCACGCGCACACCCTCGCCTTGCGGCGCATTCCAGGTGGTGATGCGCCCGGGCCCGGGCATGAAGTTGCGCGCCGCGTTCTCGGCGTTGATGCGGCACTCGATCGAATGCCCATTCGTGCGGACGTCGTCCTGCGTGAACGACAGCGGCTCTCCCGCTGCGACGCGGATCTGCTCGGCGACCAGGTCGATGCCCGTGACCATCTCCGTCACCGGATGCTCCACCTGGATACGTGTGTTCATCTCCAGGAAGTACGCTTCCTGCGTCTTCTCGTCGTACACGAATTCCACCGTCCCCGCCCCGCGGTAATTAACCCGCTTGGCGAGCCTCACAGCGGACTGCGCAAGTTTCGCGCGCGTAGCCGGCGAAATGAACGCCGAAGGCGCCTCCTCGATCAGCTTCTGGTGGCGGCGCTGCGTGGAGCAATCGCGCTCGCCCAGATGCACGACGTTGCCGTGCGTGTCAGCCATGATCTGGATCTCGATATGGCGCGCGCTCTCGACGTACTTTTCCATGTAGAGCGTGTTGTCGCCGAATGCGGCCTGGGCTTCCGCGGCCGCTGAGCTCATGGCCGACTCGAGTTCGGCCGCGCTGCGCACGAGGCGCATGCCGCGGCCGCCGCCGCCGGCACTTGCTTTGAAAAGAAACGGAAAGCCGATGCGCGCCGCATCGGCGCGCGCCTGCTCCACGCTCGTCACGCGGTCGGAACCCGGCACGCGCGCGACGTCGGCCTCGTCGGCGAACCGGATCGCCGTGAGCTTGTCACCCATCGAGTCGATCGCCTCGGGCGTGGGGCCGATGAAGGCAAGTCCGTTCTCCTCGCACAAGCGCGAGAAGGCGGAGCGCTCCGACAGAAACCCATACCCGGGGTGCACGGCCTGGCAGCCGGTGGACAGCGCGGCTTGCACGAGTGCGTTCGCGTTCAGGTAGCTGAGCGACGCGCTCGCAGGTCCGACGCAGACGGCGCGCGTCGCGATGCGTGCGGCCATGCTCTCGCGGTCGGCTTCCGAAATCGCGACGACCGTCTCGACACCAAGCTTGTGGCATGCGCGGATGATGCGCACCGCGATCTCGCCCCGGTTGGCGACGAAAACCCGCTGGAAGGGCGGACGGGCCATCGCCTTTAACCCTTCGCGATGATGACGAGGGGCGCGTTGTATTCGACGAGCGCCGAGTTCTGCGCCTCGATGCGCACGACGGTACCGTCCACACCGGCACGGATCGAATTGAACAGCTTCATCACTTCGATCACGGCGACGGTGTCGTCCGCCTTGACGCGCTGGCCGACTTCGACGAACGGCTTCTCGCCGGGGCTCGGCGAACGGTAGAAGGTCCCGAGCATTGGCGCGCGCACCGCGACTTCGTTCGGCGCGAGTTCGGCCGCGGCGGGCAGCGCACTTGCAGCGGGCTGCAGCGCCGCGGCGGGCGCGGCCGCGGGGGCCGAAGCGGCGGGACGCGAAACCGGTGTGGAAGAACGGGCCATCGGCTCGCCACCGCTGCGCCGCACGTGCAGCTTGAGGCCCGCGAACACGAGTTCGATCTCTTCGAGGTGCTCCGCACTGTCCACGATCTCCAGGATCGTCTTCACATCGTTGTGGGTGAGGTTCAAGTCAGCACTCCTTGTTTTTCTTTTTGCCAGTGTCGCGGCGGCTCAGATGGCTGCGCCCGCGTAAGGCACGTCCTGTTTGCCGTAGCGGCGCACGCGCAGGTTGGCCTGCTCGGCGTGGCCCAGCATGCCTTCGAGGTTGCAAAGGCGCGAGCAATAACGGCCCACGAGCGTGGAGGCTTCGTCCGTGAGCACCTTCTGGTAGGTGCAGGTCTTGATGAACTTGCCGACCCACAGGCCGCCCGTGTAGCGTGCCGCCTTGCCAGTGGGCAGTGTGTGGTTCGTGCCGATGACCTTGTCACCATAGGCGACGTTGGTGCGCGGCCCGAGGAACAGCGCGCCGTAATTGCGCATGTTCTTCAGGAAGTAGTCGGGGTCCTTCGTCATCACCTGCACGTGCTCGCTGGCGATGCGGTCGGCTTCGCGCACCATCTCCTCGTCGGATTCGCACAGGATTACCTGGCCGTAGTCGCGCCACGAGGCGGAAGCGGTCGTCGCGGTGGGCAGGATTTTCAGCAGCCGCTCGATCTCGCCCATGGTTTCGGTGGCGAGCTTGCGTGAGGTGGTGAGCAGTATCGCGGGGCTGTTGTAGCCGTGCTCCGCCTGGCCCAGGAGGTCGGTTGCGCACATCTCCGCATCGACGCTGTCGTCCGCAATGACAAGCGTTTCGGTCGGGCCGGCCAGAAGATCGATGCCGATCCGGCCGAAGAGCTGGCGCTTGGCTTCAGCCACGTAAGCATTGCCGGGGCCGACCACCATGGCCATCGGGTCGATGGAGGCCGTGCCGATCGCGAAAGCGCCGATCGCCTGCACGCCACCCAGTGTGTAAATTTCGTCGGCACCGCCCAGATGCATCGCCGCGACGACCGCAGGCGAGACGTTTCCATTCACGGCCGGCGATGACGCCGCGATGCGCGATACGCCCGCCACCTTGGCGGTCACCACACTCATGTGCGCCGATGCGATGAGCGGGAACTTGCCGCCGGGCACGTAGCAGGCAACGCTTTCCACAGGCAGGTTACGGTGCCCGAGCACCACACCGGGGAGCGTCTCGACTTCAATGTCCTGCAGCGCGTCCTTCTGCAGCTGCGCGAAGTTGCGGATCTGCGTCTGCGCGAAACGGATGTCGTCGAGCTGTCCAGGAGTGAGCTGTTTGACACACGCAGCGATCTCGCTTTCGGAGAGCCGGAACGAAGGTGGCGCCCACTTGTCGAACTTGTCCGAATACTCGCGCAGCGCCGCGTCGCCGCGGGCCTCGATGTCCGCCAAGATCTTGCGAACGGTTTCTTGGACTGCCTGCGCGTCGGTGGCAGATTGTTCCGCGGTGCGGCCCTCTTTGAGAAATTGCGCCATGCTGTGTTTGCTCCTGTCGGATCGAATAAGGGTGTGGAATGACGCTGCAAAAAAATGGGTACGTTGCCGAAGTTCTTGCAGTAAAGTGTCATGCAAATTTCAATGCAAAGTCTATGCAAATTGCAATGGTAAACCCTAGACTCCACCTCAACTCACCCCATGCAACCGATGAAAAAAACCGAGACGGGCAGCAATCCAACAATGGAAGACATCGCAGGTCGTTCCGGCGTTTCCATTTCCACTGTGTCGCGAGGGCTGGCGGGCAATCCTTCCATCAGTGCGCAAACGCGCAAGAACGTGCAACGCGCCGCGGCCGACCTCGGCTATCGCATGCCGGCGCAAGGCCGCAGCAGGAAAAAGGCCGCGACGCGCATCGTTGGGGTCGTGGTCGACGCTTTGCACAACCCATTCCTTACCTCAATGCTGGAGTATCTGCACGATGCGCTGCTGGAGGCCGGCTACCGCATTACGCTGATCATCGACCCGATGAATGATTCGGGCAGCCTGCAACAGCTGCGGCCGATGATCGACGGCTTCCTCGACGGGCTCATCTTTGCCACGGCAACGCTGGACTCGCCCGTGGTGTCGGAACTGAAGCGCCGTGGCATCCCGCTCGTGCTGGTGGTCCGCTCGGTCGACGACCACGGTGTCGACACGGTGGAGATCGACAACGTGCACGCAGGCATGGAGGCCGCGCGCCATCTGTACGAACTCGGTCACCGCCGCATCGGGCTTGCGATGGGCCAACGCAACACCTCAACCAGCCGCGATCGCGCGCAAGGGGCGATGAAAAGGCTTGCCGAGCAGGGCATGAAAGAAAAGGACATGCCGCTCATCTGGGGCGAGTACACGATGGAGAGTGGGTATTCGAGCGCCATGTCGCTTTTAGGCGCCCGCCCGCCCGTCACGGCGATCATCGCTGGCAACGACACAATCGCGCTGGGCGCGATGGAGGCGGCGCGCCGCAGCAACATCGCCGTGCCCGACGAGCTCTCCATCATCGGATTCGACGACATGCCGCTGTCCGGCACGCAGATGCTCGCCCTCACGACGATCCGCCAGCCCGTCGAGGCGATGGCCCGCACTGCCGCACGCCGCCTGATCGATCGCATGGGCGGAAAGATTCCGCCCGCCCCATCGCACGACATCCTTCCCATCCACCTGATCCAGCGTCGAACCACCGGACCCGCGAAGTCCTGACAACCCGGAAATCCGGACGACGAAATAGTTCAGCCCGACGGCAATGGCGACAAACGCCAAGTTTGCTTGCGCGGGTAAGACCCCATCGTTTGCATGCAGTTTGCAGCGCAATCTCACCTTAAGACTCGGTCCGTCTCACCACCGCTCCCCACGGTCCATTCATTCCTGTGCCGAACACACGTCTGATTCGCGTCCGAGTCAGCTGGCAGCGGGTGCGGACTGTAAGAGTTTTGCTATTAACCGCAGCAGCTGCCCATTTAAGCTTTCCCGCACGCATCGTGCGCAACCGGACACAGGTCAATGCAAGCCACTTCAACACAAGCCCCGTCTCCCAGCCCGCCAGCTTCGGTGTTCGCGCAGCTGCCGCACGACCGAACAGCGTCCCTCGGGCAGTTGAAGAAAAAGGCATACGCCGTTCGACGTCGCTGCCTCGACATGTCCATGGACAAGGGCGAAGGCTACATCGGGCATCTTCTGGCCCCGGCATGAGGATGACCCGGTCTGCAGGCTTTTGTGCTCACCCCGGGTCAGTTCGGTTTTGATAGATCCGCTTTGGTCGATCAGCACACGGCGCAGCCCGTAGCCAGCCGGCCCACCCTGGCGAAAACCGAGTTCAATCAGTCGGCACTGTTCGGCGAAGACCTTGGCCGACAATTCCCGGCTGTACTCGCCTGCCATGGCCCGTTTCACACCTTTGACGATGGTGGACACCGGGGAGCCGTCATTCTCAAACTGCTCGGCGCAGTAGGCCACCTGAATGCCCGCCCGCCGGCACAGGTACTCGTAATAGGCACTTTCGTCGGCATCCTGAAAGCGGCCCCACCGGCTGACGTCGTACACCAGGATGATCGTGAAGTCCGCCGCGCCGCTTTCTACGTCCTTGATCAACTGCTGCAGCGAAGCGCGGCCATCGATGCGCAGACCACTTTTGCCAGCGTCGGCGTAGGTGCGGACGATTTGGATGCCGCGCCGGGCCGCGTACTCACGAATCTTGTCGGCCTGGTTTTCGGTGGAGTATTGCTGGTGCTCGGTCGACATCCGAACGTATTCCGCCGCACGCAGAAGGGCAGGGGGTGCTAGAACATGAGTTGCGCAAATACAAGCTTGCCTTGGTGCATGGGGGTCTTGGGCGGAATTCCGCAAAAAACCCCCAAGTCTGACTTTCGACGTTCAAATCGAGACCAGACTCAAACCCTAAATTCATCAAGCAAATCATTAACTTACGACGCTCCGATGTGACAACGTTGGGACACTACTGATGAAGGCTGTAATTTGAATCCCGTGCAAGGGCGCCGAGAGCGCATATGGGCAACACGCTATTCGATTCAGTCCCTTTTGCCGATCACGTCATCTCTTTGCAATTTCGACGCGTGACAGGCACGGACAGTCGTGCACAGTGATTTCGACCGTCCACACGTCCATCTTTGCAATTGGGCCACGTACGGCTTTTGCGTTGCGTTCCGATTCCTGAGCGCGATTGCGTTCGACATACTCTGGGTGCGATTCACGGTACTGGCGTCAGTAATCCGGATTGCGTTGACTCCAGGTCTGCTGGGCTCGGGCTTGGTTGTTTTGGTAGTCGGCATCAGTCTGTAGCTTGACGCGCTGCCACTGCCGCCGGCGCTCGCGCTGGCAATCAGGCGCTGCGCAGTAAGACTGCTGCAGGACTTGAGGATGTGGTTGAAAAGGCTGGCCGCACGCGACGCAATTCTTATTCGCCATGATATTCTCCATACACAAAGACGTGTATCGAGCGTGAGTGATGAGTCGCTAAGCCAGCCCCAAAGGACAGACCTGTTCCCGTGATGCGCCAGTCAAATTTTTGCGGCGACGATGTCGGCCTGCAATTCTCCCAACTGTGCCAGGGCCGCCAGCGCGTCGGCGTCGGTACGGTACATTCTCAGTAGTGGGCCTTCGTCGAATTCGCCTGCGCGGCGCAGCGCGGTTTCCACCGGCAGCTTCATACCGCTGATGTGCAGCGTGATGCCGCGCTGCCGCAGCTGGACGCCAAGTTTCACGAACACTTCCACCCCAGTGACATCGATGCGGTTGATGGGTTGTGCGAGCAGGCACACGTGTTTCGTGTCATGGTGGGTGGACAAGTGTTCCACTATGGCGCGTTCGAAGCTGCTGGCGGTGGCGAAGTCCAGCGCCGCGTCCATACGCAGCGCGTACAGCCGAGGTGCTAGCGGCGGCAAGTGCCAGAGGTGCCGGTCGCGCAGGCTGCCGTCCGGATGCAGCCCCACCTCGATGATGCGCGGGTGCAGGCGCTGATAAAGGAAGTGTGACAGTGCCATTAGCACGCCAGCGAGCACGCCCCAGTACAGCTGCGGTGCGGCTAGCAGCGTTATGGCGAAGGTCACACCCGCAGTGACGGCCTCGGCACGCGAGAGGCGCCACAGCCGCACAAAGTCGCGGGGCTTGATCAGCCCCAGCACGGCCACCAACACGATGGCGGCCAGCACAGCCTGCGGCACATGGCGCAGCACCGGCGTGAATAGCAGCAACGCCAGCAGCACAACCAGTACCGATACCACGGTGGCCCAGCCGGTACGCGCTCCGGCGTAGAGGTTGAGAGCCGAGCGCGAGAACGACGAACTGGTCGGAAAGGCGCCACACAAGCCGGACGCGATCTTACCCATACCCTGGCCGATCAAATCTTGGTCCTGGTTCCAGCGTAGACCCTGGCGTTCGTTGTCCACCTTGGCGCTGGACGCGGTCTCAAGAAAGCTCACTAGCGTGATCACCAGTGTAGGCAGCACCAGTTGGCCCAGCGTTGACCTATCGGGCCACGAGGGCACATAAAGCGCGGGCAAACCTTCGGGCAGACGCCCCACCACGGCGCCACCCAGGGCTTCAAAGCCGGTCCAAGCAGCGATGCCAGCGCTGACCAGCACAATCAACAGCACAGTGGGGAAGGTCGGCCGCCAGCGTCGCGCCAAAATGAGCAGCGCCAGACTCCCCAGACCGAAGATGGCCGACGGCCAGTGGATCGTCGGCTGCTGAAGCAGCCCGCTCCAGCCCGCCGGCAAACCTAGCAGCGCTGGTAGTTGCGAGGCGATGATCAGCACACCGGCCGCCTGAGTAAAAGCCATCAGCACCGGCGCACTGACCAGATTCAGTAGCCAGCCAAAGCGCATGAAGCCAAGCGCCACTTGAAGCAGCCCCGACAGCAGCGCCAGCCACACGGCCAGGTCGATCCAGCGCGCGCTGCCCGGTTCAGCAAGGCCCGTGAGCGAGGCGCCCACCAAGAGGCAGGACAACGCCGTGGGTCCAACCGACAGCCGGGTGGAGGCGCTGAAAAGGACCGCTACGAGCGCTGGCAGCATGGAGGCGTAGATGCCGGTTACCAGGGGCATGCCGGCCAGCGTCGCGTAGGCCACACCCTGCGGGATGACCATGAGGCCTACGGTTAGGCCGGCGAGCATCTCACCGCGCATCAGGGCGGAGTCGGGCATGGGCCAGTTCAGAAACGGAAACAGGCGTTGCACGGGGATCATATGTCCAAGCTAACGCGGGAAGTGCTCGTATATGTCAGGGAGGCGTTGTGCACGGTGACCTCGACTAACGAATGGAGCCCCACGCGCGTTTTCCATCAGGGCCCGCAGCCCATAGATTGCCGCGTCAAGGCCGTTTGTAGTTGCGCAGTCCGCATGCTTTGCTTCACGAGCAACGTCGCCAAATGCACCAAGTGGAAATTCGCAGACCCGTGTCCGGGGTCAATCGCTTCGCGATCAGCCCCTATTACGCAGGCACATGAGCTACAGCACACGCAGCAATTTTCGAGCAGGATCAATCTCCACCATCGCGCCATCGGCCACCCATGCAGTGATGTTCTCGTCAAATCCAGCCAACATGGTCACCCCCCCGAACGCCGCACCCTGAACCAGAATAGGATTCACGGTGTTGAACACGATAGCCAGTGGAATTTTTTGGCGTGAAGCCATTTCATGCAGCATCCAGGCACTTGCAACGCCACCTTTTGCAGTGTCGAGTATTAGAATTTTTCCCACATATGACCGACCCGCCAGCTTGTGGGACGGCCTGGAAAAAATACCATTGATACGATCCAGATCGTACCGTGCAGACAAGCCATCATTGGCGACCATGGCCATGCCCCGTACTGCTTGTCCAATGGCGTGACGCGCCGTAATTTCTTTCATGATAGTTTCCCGGTTTCTGCAGCCTCGACACAACGTTGCATCGTCGCCAGCATGGGTACATAACCATAGCCGCCCAGTATGTTGGCGAGCTTGGCGCTGTTAGTAGCCAGGCGCTTCCAACCATTTGCCTCCGCAATTTCGCGAGCATACGACTGGTAAAAACACATTCCAGACAGAACCTGGCCGCCACCCGCCTCTATGCGAGCGGTATATCCCATACGGTCAGCGTCCGGCTTAACCTGAGGGCTGGTGGTGGCCAACAGGGGTCGAACAAACTTCCGTCCGTCGCACAAATTGGCCAGATCACGCAGCTCGTACAAACTGAGTTGAGGAGCCGAAAAAACCACTACATCGATTTCGTCAGTCACTTCATATGCCGACTGAAACGCCTTTATCTCCTCTTCACCCACCTGATGCGCCACGGGCAGCTTGTCCCCGCCCACGTCTTGGATGCGACTGGCTTCGGGCGTGATGCCAACCAGATGGAACAAAGCGATCGAGCCAAAGCTGGCCATGGCCGCGCCGAAGTGTTTGAGCGCATCAGAGCCAGGAACACTTTCAAGCCCTTCCACCACTGGAACTGACCAATAATTCCCCGCCAAACGGCCAATCACGCCTCCAAGAGCACCCCAGTCGTTGAGCGTGCCCGGCGTGTAGTTCACGCGAATGCGAAGCGTCGCATGGCGTCGCGCATCCAAGTGAAAGCCATAACGCGGTGTGCGGCCTGTCAGGCCCGCCGACAGCGCGGAGGGTCCACCCTCGAAGTTAGTGCGCGCACCACACACCGAATTGGAATAGATGACAACGCCAGTATCGCCAAATGCGACAGACTCGTTGCGAGTGGGTGCTTGAATGGTCTGGTAGTTGATGCAGGTATCAGTCATGGAGACACCGAGCTTGACGAAAGCATCAATGGCCCGTTGCTCCAGGTCGAGCATCCAGCCGCTCTGCTTCAGCATGCCCGCTTTGGCGAAGTCTGTGCCGCGTGGGTCGGTGATGGTCGGAATCCTCACCTGACGCTGACCTCCTTGAGTAGCAGCCAACTTTTCCAGCCACATCACTCCAGCCTGGCCCAGGCTCTCGGTATCGGCCATGATGTGTGCCTGAGTAACCGGCACAAAATCTTCAGCACCAAAAAAATCACCGACAGCAATTTGATGCTGTAAAGCCAATTGGGGAATGACCCCTATTTCACCAGCCAGAATGGCTTTTTCTTCATCGTTTAGTTTCATGTGGTTAGGTTCCTTGGAAGCATGTGTAAAAGAAGTCCATTCAGTCAATTGAGGCGCCAGAATCCTGTACCGCCTTGCCCCATTTCGTGAGTTCAGCGCGGTGAAACTCTGCGAACGGTTGACTCATAACCGTCGCTGGCGTCACACCAAGGTTGCCGAGCTTTTCGCGAAACGCGTCGGAGCGCACAATGCGTTCAATTTCGGACCGAAGCAAATTGGCAACTGGTCCTGGTAAATTGGCAGGGCCAAAAACGGCCCACCACGCCTCTGCTTCGAACCCTTGCAAACCAGCCTCCGCCAGGGTCGGCACCTGCGGCAGCATGGGGGAACGTTCCCGACTGCTTACAGCCAGCGCGCGCAATTTACCACCCTGCACCTGCGACAGAATTGACTGCACAGGATCGAACATCAGAGGAATCTGGCCACCCAGCAAATCTGTGATTGCGGGTGCACTGCCGCGGTACGGAATATGCTTAAGTTGAACGCCCGCGGCCTTGGCAAACAATTCTCCGGTCAGGTGTCCTGGCGTACCGTTGCCTGCCGAAGCAAACGCAATGCTCCCCGGTTGCCGCTTGGCGGCGGCCACAAGATCCGCAACCGTAGCGTAAGGGGAGCCAGCGCCGACAACCACGGTCACCGGCGCATTGGCAGCAAGCCCGAGAGGCGTAAAGTCTTTAATGGAGTCATATGGCAACTTTTTGTAAAGCGCAGCATTAACGGCATGCGTGCCTACCGTCCCCATCAACAAGGTGTATCCGTCGGCTGGCGACTTGGCGACAGAATCAGCGGCAATGGAGCCACCAGCACCAGCACGGTTATCGACCACCACCTGTTGTTTGAGAGCTGCTGACAACATTTGCGCAAGTGGTCGCGCCACGATATCGGTCGGTCCGCCCGGCGGAAACGGAACTACAAGCCGCAGTGGTTTGACCGGAAATGTCTGAGCTAGAGAGAGACCGGGAATGAGGCCCGTCCATGCTGCGCCAGCGCAACCAAGTATCATCAACAACCGACGTCGTCTGAATTCGTTTCGCGCTGAGGTCATTTCTTCACTCCTGATGAGTTAGGTTGAATCACGAAGGAACCAGATGTACGGCACGTGCAATTTCAAACTGCCCAGCTACGCTCAAACGGAACTCGTAGCGCTCTGGCACGATGTATATGCGCATGAATTCGCATGGCTGGTCATTGGTCGCAAATGACTGACGCTCCATGACGAGCACCATGTCGGCCTTCTGCAAGCCAAGCAATCTGGTCACCTCGTTCGGCGCCCGTTCACAGCGGATGGCAACCATGGCCCGAGCCACATGCACCGTCATGAACTCAGCCAAGATTTCGTAGACGGACAAGCGTTCTGCTCGGGCTTTGCCAAGTGCGGCGGCAGCTTGGGGTAGATAGCCCACGACCAGTGCAAACGGACGGTCGTCAATGGAATAGAGCCGCTTAAGTCGCACCGGCAAATCAGTACCAACAGGTCGGCCATCATCAAACGCCCCCGCATCAACCGACCATTCGATCAGCTTGGTTTGTGGCTCTATGCCCTGGCTGCGCAGCGCTGCATAAAACCCTTGCAAAGCATCCAGATCGTGCCGTACAACCCGCCCCGAGACAAAAGTGCCTTTGCCGCGGTGCGCTGACACTTTCCCATGACGGACCAACAGCGCAATCGCCTGTCGAACTGTTATGCGACTTACGCCATATTTGGCCATCAGCCCGGGTTCACTCGGCAGACGCCGTCCTGCGGCCAGCTCACCCGCGTCAATCATGCGTAGCAGCGTATTAGCAAGCTGACGGTATAGGGGCTCCGCGGATGCTCTATCCAGAGCAATTACTGGGGGCAAATCACTCTTTTCCATTTCGTTAGCAAAAAATTTAGCCAGCGCCGCAGATTTCATAGGTTGTATTAGAACGTTATATTATTATTCAGTCAAGGACAACTCGACACCAATACCAACTTCATTGCTAGGTGAATCCGTAAATTATGCGGATCTTCAGAGGCTCCTTGCGGAAACGATTGAACCAGCTATGGCACACCTCGCCTCACTCCTCGAACCTGATGCCACGCTCCTTAACCACCGTGCCGTAACGTTTGCGTTCAGCCGCGAGGAAGCTCTCAAACTCCTTGCCGACGAGCCCGAGCGGCTCGACGCCGGCGGCCAACAGCCGTTCGCGCGTGGCCGGCTCCTGCATCATCTTGGCGATCTCGGCGCCCAGGCGCTCGACCACCGAGGCCGGCGTCCCGGCTGGCGCGAAGACGCCCATCCAGTTGCTGAACCGGTAGTCGCGCATGCCGGGCATTTCCGCCACCGCCGGCACGTCGGGCATCAGGGCTGAGCGCTTGGGCGTTGTGACGGCGAGCACTCTGAGCTTCCCCGACTTCGCATGCGGCACCACAGGCGGCATCCCGACGATGGCCATGGAAATCTGGTTGCCCAGCACGTCGTTGATCGCCGGCGCTGCGCCGCGGTAGGGAATGTGCAGGATGAAGGCGCCGGTGCCCGCTTTGAACGATTCGCCGGCAAACTGCATCGAACTACCATTGCCCGGCGTTCCGTAGCTGAGTTTTCCTGGGTTGCTCTTGGCATAGGCCGCAAACGAAGCCAGGTCCTTGCCCGGAGTGGACGGATGGGTCACCAGTACCAGCGGGGTCTCGCCGGCCAGGGCCACTGGCGTGAGATCGGTTTCGGGGTTGTATGGCGTCTTCTGGCCGGCCGCCGGGCCGACGACGACTTCGGCTGGCGACGCCATCAGCACCGTGTAGCCGTCGGGTGCGGACTTCGCGACCAGGTCGGCGCCGATCGAACCGCTGGCCCCGCCCCTGTTCTCCACCACGACCGGCTGCTTGAGCTGCTCGGACAGGCGTTGGGCCACGGTGCGGGCAACGAGGTCGAGGCCACCACCGGCCGGATAGGCAACGACCAGACGCAGCGGCTTGCTCGGCCAGGACTGGGCCTGGGCCTGGGCAAGTGGAACCGGGCCAGCTGCAAGCGCGACGAGTACGGCGGAAAAAATGCGTTTCATGCTTAAGTGTCCTTTGTAATTTAAGGTTGAACTGCGAATGCGCCGGACAGTCGTTCTGCCTGGGTAACGCCCTTGTCCGCAAAGCCCGTACGCAGTGCTTACTGGAAAGTCGCGACCACTCCCGGCGCCGGGGTGAAGCCCAAGTCGCCGCGGGCGATGACGGCCTCGCGTCCGCCGTTGGCGGCAAGCAGTTCGGCCTGCCTCGCCTTGGCGCGCTTGTCCACCTCCACCGGATTGAGCATCGCGAAAAGCTTCTGGCGGCACTCCTGCAGCACGGCCGCCATTTCGGACTTTGCCGACAGGTCGTGGATCTCGTCTGGGTCCTGCTTCAGGTCGAACAGCTGGGGTTGGTACTTGACGTAGTGCACATACTTGTACTTGCCCACACGTACCATGTAGGCACCGGTGCTCGAGCCCATACCGTGGTATTCGCTCAAAACCGTGCGCTCCGGCCGGGCCCCATTGGCGAGGTCCACGAGCGAGACGCCGGGGTGGGTGTCCTTCAGTGCCTCGAAGGACTCACCCGCTGATTCGATGATGGTCGGGAATGCATCAACGTGGCTCACCGGCGTGTCGATCACCTTGCCCTTCGGAAAGCTTGGGCCGGCCGCGATTAGCGGCACGCCAGCTATCTCATCGTACATGGTGGACTTGCCCCACAGGCCGCGTGCGCCGAGGTTGTCGCCGTGGTCGCTGGTGTAGATGACGTCGGTCGTGTCATCCAGCCCGAGTTCACTCATTACCCGTGTGATCTTGCCCACGTGCTCGTCGAAGAAGCTGACCAGGCCGAAATAGCCGGACAGTGCGCGGTGCACGTCGGCGGGGCTTTCGAAGTAGTCGTCGTAGCAGAAGCTGTTGCGGTAGTCTTCCAGGTAGGGATGCCTGGTGCGCTCCTCGCGGGCGTAGAGCTTGGGCATTGGCAGCTTCTGGTTGAAGTAGCGGTAATAGTGCTCCGGGGGCGCCGTCAGCGGAAAATGCGGCGCAACGAAGGACACAAACAGAATCCAGGGCTTGTCGTGCTGTCGCGTCGCATTTTCGCGCAGCCACACCTGGGCGCGGGCGCAGATGTCACGGTCGTACAAGGTGTAAGTGGATTCGCCGGGACCCGCCATGGCCGACATCTTCTTCGCGCCGCCGCGGCGCGGCAGGTCCTCGCGCACCAGTCCCAGCAGGTCGCCCTTGCCGTCCAGGATGTGCATGGGAATCTGCTCTTCCGAAAAACCATGATCCTCGCCCGACTTGTTGAAGTGCAGCTTGCCGATGGATACCACCTCGTGGCCGCTCTCGCGCAGCACGTGGTGCCAGCTCGGCTGCGAGCCGTCATAGGCGTCCGCGTTGTCCCAGAAACCGATCTGATGGATGTACTTGCCCAGCGCGAATGCCGCGCGCGCGGGCACGCAGACCGGGCTGGTGGTATAGGCCGAAGCAAAGCGCGTGCCGCGGGCGGCCAGCGCATCGAGGTTGGGAGTGGAGATGATGGGGTGGCCGGCACAGCCCATGATCTTGGGGTTGTGCTCGTCGGACATGATGACGACGACGTTGCGGGGCGTTGAAGGTGTGCGCATGAAAATCCTGCATTACAATAAAGCTATATAGTAATTGTGATTTATCACATCGTCAACCCGCCCACTGCCCGGGTACGGAAGAATACGGCCATGAACGCAATTGATCTCTCGCAGCTGCTCGAGCGCTTCAGTCGTCCCGGGCTGCCCAAGTACACCGCTTTGCATGACGCGGTGCTGCATGCGGTCGCCAGCGGGCAATTCGAGCCGGGCACTCGCATGCCCAACGAGCAAGAACTGGCCCAGGTGCTGCCGCTCAGCTTGGGGACTATCCAGCGGGCGTTGCGCCAGCTGGTGGACGAACGGGTGATCAAGCGCCGGCCCGGGCAGGGCTCCTTCATAGCGGACCACAGCGGTGGCGGGCAGATGGAGCACCCATTTCACTGCCGCTTCATCAACGACTCCGGCCACGGATATTTGCCGGTGTTTCCCGAAGTGCTGTCGCGGGAAAAGGTCGGCGGGCCGGGACCGTGGACAGCACACCTGCGTTGCAAGGACGCGCTGCAAATCATCCGCCGCATCCGCATCGGCGATGAGTTTTCGGTGCACAGTGCATTCTTGGTGGACCCGGCGCGGCTGCCCGTGTTCGCTACCATGCCGCTGCGCCAGCTAACCAGCGAGAATTTCAAGCAGGTGATCTTCCGCGCCTGCGGCCAGGCAATCCACAAAGTGGACCTCTTCATGCGGCAGGAAGTGCCCCCACGAGAAGTAAGCAAGCTACTGAATATTCAGGCGCGCCAGTTTTGCTCCTCGTTGCGCGCACAGGCTTTCCTCGGCGAGAGCGATCCGATCTACTACCAGAAGATCTTCATACCGCCAACCGAGCGCGAACTGCACATCGTCTCGGACAGCCGCGCTCCGGGATTCGCTCCTTGAAAGTGCCTTGACCCCGTTGGCTGCGGCGGTCAAGGCGCTTTCAGTACCAACGGCCGCTCATGGTTGCGCCCTTCCAAGCTGTTGACTCTTTCCACGTTCGACGGTGATCGTTATGCGGCCTGACCCGCATTCTCTGGTAGATATTCCATCAGATCTACCGCAGCCAATACCAGCCCAAACCGAACCAAGACGAAGAACTACAGCAAACGCAACAATTTACGAGTCGGATCAATCTTCACCATGGAGCCGTCGGCTAGTGCAGTCCATCGCTCCGAAGATTGAGATGGTTGCAACTCTGGGTTAGAAGAGTTAACGAAGAGTTCGTCTTTTCAATAGGTGAAACGGATGTTTTCCGCAATCAAGGGACAAACATCCGAAGCTTTCCTCACCTGTTGCAAGAGTGAGTTTGAACCCAGGTCCGCATTCCACCACCAAATACCATCCATGAACTGTTCTCTAAACCGTTCATGTGTCTCGTTGCGGCCCTGTTATGGCGCCATTCCTGAAAAAGTCTCTTGGCCGTAGATGGCCGAGAAATTGGGAATGCCCCATTTTTTGTCCCGAAATCTCTCTCTTTCTCTGTTATCTCTTGGTCGTGTCCAAGAGGATGACCTAGGATTTATGCGGGTTCGGGCAAGGGAGTTTGATGTGAATCATGCTCCTCATGATTGACCAGGGAACAAAAAATCATCGTTGACTTGAGGTGACGGCAGAGCCAAACCAAGCTGATTGCGGAATGCAGCATGGACCGCCTCGAATGGCGGCTCAATCAAACACTGGACGTATAGAGCCCGCTCACCTTCCAGGCCTAACCTTCAGCCATCTCAGGTATTCATTTCTTTCGCCACCAGCTTGACGATCCGAGCGCGAGACACCGCCCTGCGCGCCACCAAGGCCCCCTCGCCGGTCTGTTGTAACCATTCAAAAAAACGTTGACTGGCGTGTCGCGTCTGCGAGTCGTCTCGACAATTAGCCAAGAAGGCGAATTGCATCTTCTGAACGTCATCCGCCACGAACACCCCAAACGGGCCGCTCACCACCGTAGCGTCCGGAAATCCCAGAAGCGATGTAGCCTGGGTTTCCGTAGCGCCCCGGTGACAGGCGATCAGATGCAATGGCCCATGCGCAGAAGCCAGCAACTCGATACGCTGATGATCCTCTAAGAAGGGCCGTCCCACTAATTCGCGTGCGGCGGCCACGCCGAATGCGGCAGGAATCGCGTGAACCACAACTGCAACGTCTTTGCCATCCAGCTTGACCACCACGCCTCCGTCCACAGCCTTGGCGCCTTTGAGTCCACTCAAGGCCGTTTTGAGCGTCGACTCCATAGCCATTTTTCGCTGACGGAAGTCAAGGCGAGTCCAATCCAGGGCCGCGCCAACATCAAAGCGCGCCGATGCACCGGCCAACACGCCCCGTTGTGCCAGAGAGATCAGGGCATCCGAGAGTGCCTCGAATACACGCTTTTTCGCGTCAGCCACGGTTTTAACCTCGCCGCCGCGAAAGGCTGTCTGCCGTGAAAGATAGTCCTGAAAGCGCCGGTTGCGTTCGCCTGCCGCTCCCTTGGCATCGGCCACGTTCGGCAGCGCTACTAGTCGTACCTTGGCCTGCGCCGAGCGAAGGCCCTCCATGTACTCCGCATGGCAAATGCCGATATCCTGCTCGCCTGCGGCCCAACCCGCATTGCCGTTTGACAGAACGATGAGTACATCGCAATCGCGAACAGCCTGTAGACAGGTATCCCAACTGTCTTGTGTGCCTTCGGCCGGCGGTGCGTCTTCGTTGATCCAAACCTCGAACAGCTTTCTCCCCAGCACGTGGGCAGATTCGATCTCGGCTTTCAGTTCCTTTCGTAGGTCAGTCAGTGTGGACTTTGTACCTGTGGGGAACTTGTCCAGACATCGGCTGGACAGCATTACTTTTATGAGTGGTTTAGCCAAGAAGCACTCCTGATTGATTTTCTACTGATTGACAGTACGCAATTCGGGTTGCCGACATCAGCTAGCAAGCATTCCGTGCTCGTCACTACCAAACCTGCATGCGGAAGAGACGTCCCTCATCACCTTCGTCGTGCAGGTTCAGCACAATCTCGTCGGGAGCAAACACGGGTACCTTTGCCTCTACTCGAGGCGGCATATCGGAGTCGATCAAAGTAATGACTGACTGCACGCCAAGCTCAGCATGCTCACGGATGACCTTGAGAAGGTTAACCTTCTTGCGGTCGTCCAGCGACTCGAACACACCGTCGTGATAAACGAAGTGAGGAAACCTGTCCTTAATGTGAGCACGCAGCACAGCTAGATCAAAGGCTATGCAAAGCAATTTCCGGTAGGTATGCCCCAGATCGGCGCTCGTGGCCTTGCCCTTTTCGTTGAGGATCTCGGCCCGAAATTCAAGGTGTCCATTCGCGTTCGGAGAGACGCTAAGCAATGCCTTGTGAGCCAGGACTTCTTCAATGATCTCGCTGAAGTACACGCGGATCACTGAAAAAAGACTGGCTTTATCCGTATTCTGCGATTCAACGTCCGTCTCAATCTGCGACTGCAGATGCACACAGGCCTCTGTCAGTGCACGAATCTCTGTACGCAGCTCTTGCAGTCGGTGCAAGAAGCCCCGCTGCTTCTCGAGCGTCGCAATGTCAGCGCGCAGCGTCACGAGATCGTCAGTAACTTGTTTGTACTTGGCGAACACGTCGGTGCTGCTAAGGAAGTCTAAGACTCCCGACCGACGTTTGCCGAGGTCATCAAGCTCCTCCGCAACGGTCTTTAGATCGGCCTCGATCTCAATGCGCTCCTCTTGCAGATATCCGCGCCGCTCTTCCGTGATAGCGCGATTGAAGGCGATGAGCTGGCTGAAGTCCTTCTTGATCTGGCCGGAAAAAAGGATGCCTACTTCATTGAATAGCTTCTCCGCTTGATCAGGCTTAAAAAGAATTTGGTCTTCCTCCAATGAGGTGACGATCTTGCGGCGTGCTTGGTGGAGCGAATAGCGGCGCGCGTTCAACTCAGCGACGCGCGCGTTGATCCCCTCCACGAGCTTCTCAGTTTGATCTTTGTCTTGCTCACGAAAGTCGAAAGCGTCAAGAAGTTGCTGCTTTTTGTCAGCATCCTTTTGCTTCAATAAAAGGATGCCCTCGATCTTGCTCAGATCATCAACTGATCCGCCTAGTTCCGCCTGTACCGTTTGCGCGATGGCCTTCTTATCTTCCAGATCTTCTAGTTTCGAGTAATACTCTTCGATTAGCTTGTGATCAAAGCCAAGGATGTGTGCAACGTACGGCTTCCAGTCCTTGTGCTTCCCAAT
>JACCDH010196392.1_pt1 | contig 28614 bp, 29 predicted proteins | sample 7442481 | NCBI WGS metagenome assembly JACCDH01 (sample SAMN15323433, study PRJNA562643) | freshwater metagenome | isolation source: river surface water | place: USA:Blue River Watershed | collected 2017-08-15 | reverse complement strand
GTATCGGAACTGACCGGCCTGGACTTGCGCCCCGTGAGCGATGGCACGCATGAATCGCTGGGCTGGCTGGATCTGAATGCCGGCGAGGTCACGGTGACCGGCAAAGGCAGCAAGCGCCGCACCGTCCCGGTCGGCACAGCCGCACTGACCGCCGTGCGCAACTGGCTGCAAGTGCGCGACACCCTGCTGCGGCCTGGTGTGCGGTCAGGCACGGCAGCGGGAGGGGCCATTGACAGCAAGCCCGGCACGGCGAGCACGACAGGCAAGACGAGCACAGCGGACATGACGGACAATCCGGGCGGGTCTTCCGGTAAAAGTAACGACCCCAGCAGCGACGACCAGCATGCACTGTTCCTGTCGGCACGTGGCCGGCGCATCACGCCGCGCGCGGTACAGGCAAGAATCAAAGTACATGCGCAATCCCTGGGTATTGCGGCCGATGTACACCCGCATGTGCTGCGGCATTCATTCGCATCCCATCTGCTGCAGTCATCCGGCGACCTGCGCGCGGTGCAGGAGATGCTGGGCCATGCATCGATCGCATCGACACAGGTTTATACTGCGCTGGATTTCCAGCGGCTCGCGCAGGTCTATGACGCCGCCCACCCGCGTGCAAAAAAACAGCGTGATTGAGTGCTGAGAAAGCAGCATGACAGCGCACTCAAAAAAATGGGCGCCTTATCGCGCCACATACTGCAAACCGCACACTGCACATTCAGCACTCAGCACTGAGCACTAACATTTTTTCAACCTGAACACCGAAAGTCCAAATGGCCCTGATCCCCGCCACTATCCTGACCGGCTTCCTCGGTGCCGGCAAGACCACGCTGCTCAACCGCATCCTGCATGAAACCCACGGCCAGAAAATCGCCGTGATCGAAAATGAATTCGGCGAAGAGAACATCGACAACGAGATTCTGGTTCAGGACAGTAATGAGCAGATCGTCGAAATGAGTAATGGTTGTGTCTGCTGCACGGTGCGCGGCGACCTGATCGCGGCGCTGTCACAGCTGGCACGAAAGCGTCGCAATGGTCAGCTGCACTTCGACCGGGTCGTGATCGAGACCACGGGCCTCGCCAACCCCGGGCCGGTCGCACAGACTTTCTTCATGGATGACGAAGTTGCGACCGCCTACCTGCTCGATAGCGTGATCACCGTCGTTGATGCCAGCCATGCGATGCAGCAGCTTGATCAGTTCGAGGAAGCGCAGCGTCAGGTCGGCTTTGCCGATCGCATGCTGCTCTCCAAGACTGATCTCGTGGAAGCGGCACAGGTCGCGCGCCTGGAGACTCGCCTCAAGCGCATCAATCCGCGCGCGCCGATCGCGCGCGTGGATTTCGGCAAAGTGCCGATTGACCAGATCTTCGACATCCGCGGCTTCAACCTGAATGACAAGCTTGAGATCGACCCGGACTTCCTGAAGGCTGACGCGCACGAGCATCATGATTGCGACGAGCACTGCGATCATCATGATGATCATCACCACGATCATGATAATCACCATACTCACGCGCATGCGCACGCCGGCAGCAACGTCCATGCAGATCATCATGGCCACGGGCAGGGCGGGCACACCGACCAGATCGCTGCCTTCGTGTTCCGCAGCGAGCGCGCATTCGATCCAGCGCGGCTGGAGGAGTTTGTCGGCAGCCTGGTCAAGGTCTATGGTCCGCGCATGCTGCGCTACAAGGGTGTGCTTTGGCTGGAAGGCGCAACGCGGCGCGTGATTTTCCAGGGAGTGCACCAGACCATGGGCAGCGACCTTGGCGCGCCATGGGGCGAGGGCGAGGTTCGCGGCAGCAAGATTGTCTTCATCGGGCAAGACTTGCCGAAACAAGTCTTTATCGACGGCCTGACTCAGTGTCTGGTATAAAGTTGAAAATCTTTTCTGCGTTCCTTTTATGTTCCCGTTGCGAAAGTCATTAAAAAACATGCAAAGCTTGTCGGGCAGAGCGACAATGCGATTAAAATAGCCGCCGGTTTGAGCCGGGTGGGCTTTCTTGGGGGTAGCGAGATGCCCGGCATCGCAACCGGATGCGACTGCGCGGCAGCAAGCCATGGGCGAGTCCGCCGGGTTACATTCACCGTTTCGAAGTGACGAAAGCTAGCGACGTGGCAACCAATACTAAAAGCTCGAAAGCATCCGCGGCCGGCGCACTGCTCACCGAAGAGCAGATCATGGCGATGGGCGAGAAGGACTACATGAACCCGGCGCAGCTGGCCTTCTTCAAGGCGCGGCTGCAACAGCTGGAGCAAGACTTGCTGCGCAACGCGGGCGAAACCACCGAGCACCTGCGCGAGACCGTGCTGGTGCCGGACCCGGCAGACCGGGCCACCATCGAAGAGGAACACGCACTCGAGCTGCGCACTCGTGATCGCGAGCGCAAGCTGCTCAAGAAAGTGCAGCAATCGCTACAGTCGATTGAATCCGGCGACTACGGCTGGTGCGAAGAGACTGGCGAGCCTATCGGCATTCCGCGCCTTCTGGCGCGCCCGACCGCCACGCTGTCGCTCGAGGCACAGCAGCGCCGCGAACTGAAGCAGAAGCTGTACGGCGACTGAGCGACTGCGGCCAGCAGCGATCCACAATCGCTGTAGCCATGGCTGCAAGCTGCAAACCGAGGCCACCGCCCCGGCATGAAGATAACCCCGCGCAAGCGGGGTTTTTGTTTTCCGCACCCGCCTCGTAACTATTGGCTACATGACAGCACGCCACCGCATGCGCTAGACTCCGTGTTCGCACAACAAGTCACACGCATGATCCGTACTACTGCCCTCAAGCGCGGACACGGCATTGCCGGGTTCCGTCAGTCACCACAGCGCGCACTGTTAGGCGCGCTGTTGGTGCTGTGCCTGCTGTTTGCACAGTGGCTGGGGCATACGCATGCGATCACCCACCTGCAGGGACAGACGGCGCTGGCAGGGCAGCTTGAGCTCGAGGCTGCCGCGGACCCTGGCTCAGCGTCCAGTCTGTTTGACCACCCTAAAGCTTCCACCGCCTGCGCAGCGTTTGATGCCGCGACGCTGGGCGCAGGACTGTGCAGCGAATTCGCATCGCTGTGGGTCACGCGCGCACCTCAGGTGGCAGCGCCGGCCATCGTGCTGCAGCGCTGGCAGCCCTTATTTACGCCTGTCTTCTCGTCTCGCGCCCCGCCCTTGAACGCCTGAATTCATCCTGGTGGCTGCGTTGCATGAATTGCGCGCAGCAGTCGTTCAATCCGTCGTGGAGTGCTTCATGAAATTGAAGAAGTCCGTGCTGGCGCGTGCCGTTCTGTGCGCGCTGGCTGCTGCACCTGTCTCTGCACAGGAAGCAAAGCAAACCCTATCCCCTGTGATCGTGACTGCCAATCCGCTGGGCGGCGGCGAAGATGCGATGATCCTCACCCCGGCACGCGTCCTGTCCGGCGACGAACTGCGGAACAAGTCCGGGCTCTCGCTTGGCGACACGCTGAGCCGCGAGCTTGGCGTGCAATCGTCCGGCTTCAGCGCCGCCTCATCGCGGCCGGTGATACGCGGCCTCGAGGGCCCGCGTATCAAGGTACTGGAAAATGGGATGAGCAGTGGTGACCTGTCCGCCATCTCCAACGATCACGCGGTCAGCAGCAGCATGATGACGGCACGTCAGATCGAGATACTACGCGGCCCGGCAGCACTGGCCTATGGCTCGGGCGCGATCGGCGGGCTGGTCAACATCGTCAACGACCGCATCCCGACTGAGCTGGTACCGCGCGCCACTGGTGAGGCCGAACTGCGCGTGGGCAGTGTCGATAGCAGCGCAGGGCTGGGCTTCTCGGCAGACAGATCGGCGGGCAACATCGGCCTGCATGTGGACGGCAGCTATCTGAATGCCGGCGACTATCGCATCCCCAGCCATGCGAATGCTGCCGGACTGGCTGATCGCGGCGACTACGGCAGGCTCAGCGCCAGCGGCCTGCGCGAGAACAATCTCGGTGTCGGCGCGACCCTGTTCCAGGATTGGGGCCGCATCGGCGCCTCGGTCTCGCAGCTGGACAAGAACTACGGCATACACGGCCGCGACGAGAACGCCCGCATCGACCTTGCACGTACTCGCTTCGATATGGACAGCCTGCTCCGCTCGCCGATCGAGGGCTTTGACAGCCTGAAGTTCAAGTTCGGTTATACCGACTACAAACACACCGAGCTCGAGGGTGGCACCGACCCACACATCCGCTTCACCAACAAGCTGGCCGATGCACGCTGGGAGCTTGCGCATGAGCCCCTGAATGGCTGGCGCGGCAAGCTGGGGATCCAGGCCGAGGATGCCGACACGCAAGCGGCCAACCTGCACGGCGGCTCACCGACCGTACCGCGTACGCGCTCGCGCACTTTTGCCAGCTTCCTCGTCGAAGAGCGTGACTTTGGCGCGCTGCGTGTCAATGCCGGTGCACGATATGAAAGCGTCAACCGTAATCCCAACAGCGGCACCGACCGTCGATTCAATCTTGGCTCGGCCTCGCTAGGTGCATTGTGGCGCTTCATTCCCGGCTATGGACTGGGTGCTACGGCCTCGCTGGCGCAGCGCGCGCCGACTGCTGAGGAGCTCTACTCGAACGGCGAACATCACCCGACCGAGACCTTCGATACCGGCAACGCGGCACTCAAGAGCGAGACCTCGAACAACCTCGAACTGTCGCTGCAAAAAACTGAGGACAAGCTACGCTGGAAAGCTAATCTTTATCGCAATAATGTCCGCAATTTTATCTACGGACTGGTCAGCCCCGGCACGCAGGGCATGGAGCTGGACCGTGATTTCACTCAGGGCGATGCCACGCTGCAGGGCGTGGAAGCAGAAGTTGGCTACAACCTGTACGATCCTGGCCTATCGGCTCGCGCATTCATCGACATCTCGCGCGGCACGCTCAAAGGCTTGGGTAACTTACCGCTCCAGCCCGCTGCCCGCTATGGCGCGACGCTGGGCTACCGACAGGGTGCATGGCAATCGTCGCTGTCTGCCGTCCATGCCAATGCCCACACTCGTATCGCCTCGACCAGCATCTCGGAAGAGACGCCGACACCATCCTGGACGCGAGTCGATGCCAACCTGACCTATGTGCAGCGTTACGGCACGACGGACCTGACCTGGTTCCTGCTGGCGCGGAACCTTTTGAATGAAGAGATACGGCTGTCGACCTCGCTGCTGAAAGATTATGTGCCGCAGCCGGGACGTAACTTCATGCTGGGCGTGCGCACGCGTTTCTGACTACAGCGGCCGCCTGTCGGCTGCACACAACATCGCGCGACAGGTTGCCGGCGATGCACGTGTCGCCGGCAAGTGCGCCGGCGGCATGCATTGACCCCGACTGCCGGCAGGGATGTAATGCGGACGTTCCAACGCCTGCCTGACCATCCCGTGACACCTGCCGCGCTGCTCTCGCAGCATATCGATGAGGCTGCGCTGTTGTTCGCTACCGGCCAGCCGGATGCCGCCATCTCCCTGTTGCAGTCCGCCGTTGCTCAACCGACTCCGTCGGCGCCCGAACTCGAGCAGCGCGCATGGTGGATGCTGCTCGAGCTGCAGCAGGCCATGAACAGGCCGACTGAATTCGACCGCATTGCGCTCGCCTATGCGCAGCGTTTTGAGGCCTCGCCGCCGCAATGGCGTGCAACTGCAAGATCGGCCTCAACATCCTCACCACCCGCGATATCGGCAAGATCAGCAAGCACTGCGGCCACCACGACTGCCGCCGGCATGGCTGGCACGAGCACCGGGACGCTGATGCTGCGCGGTATGCTGGATGCCGGCACCCATTCGCAGCTATCGAGCTGGCGGCAACGTCATCCGGATGCGACCGAGCTCATGCTGGATCTTTCGCACGCGACCGCCATCAATCTTGCCGGCTGTAACGCACTGCTGTCCATGCTCGCGCAATGCCAGCAACAGCGCATGCGAGTGCGGCTATACCATGGCGACTTGCTGCTGAGCTTGCTGCGCGAGCTGATACAGGCTGGCCGGCGCGATGCCGATGATGCCGGCTGGCGTCTATTGATCGAGCTGCTGTGGCTGACCGGCGATACCGAGCGCTATGAAGATGCCTGCCTCGCCTACAGCCTGACCTATGAAGTCTCTCCGCCGTCAGCGCTCGCGCCCGCCATCAGTGGCAATGCTGACGGCGGCGCACTGACCATGGCGCTTCCGAGACGCGAGCTGCCTTATGCAGCACGCGCTACATTCATGCTGCCAGCATCAATTGCGCTGCCGATCGACAGTCTGCTGGCAGACTTGCGCACGCATGTGGCGCGGCATGCGACAGCAAGGGTGCTGGTGCTGGATGCAAGCCGACTGCTGCACATCGAGTTCCATGCAGCAAGCCCGTTACAGCGCGCGCTGACCCAACTCGCCGCCGGCAAAACGGTAGAATGGCGGGAGGTTTCTTTCCTCGTCTCGACACTGCTGCAGCTCACTGGCGACAGTGCAGTGCCGAGGATCATCAACCGCAGGCCCTGAGCATTGCGCAGCTGCGTGCGCAGCATCGCAAGCGCATTGCACGGCTCCCCTGCAGAACAAGACATCCATGGAACAATTTCACGGCACCACCATACTTTCGGTACGTCGCGGCACTGTCGTTGCGCTTGGCGGCGACGGCCAGGTCACGCTCGGCAACGTCGTCATGAAAGGCTCGGCGCGCAAGGTACGCAAGCTCTTCCACGGCAAAGTGCTGGCGGGCTTTGCCGGCGGCACCGCCGATGCATTCACCTTGCTTGAACGTTTTGAGGCCAAGCTCGAGTCGCATCAGGGCAACCTGATGCGCGCCTCGGTCGAACTGGCCAAGGACTGGCGCACCGACCGCATACTGCGCCGCCTGGAGGCCATGCTGCTGGTGGCCGACCGCGAATCCACGCTGGTCATCACCGGCAATGGTGACGTGCTGGAGCCCGAGCAAGGCATAGGTGCGATCGGTTCCGGCGGCAGCTATGCACAGGCGGCGGCCAAGGCGCTGTACGAGAACACCGAACTGGCGCCGGAAGACATCGTGAGGAAATCGCTTGGCATCGCTGGCGAGCTCTGCATCTATACCAATCTGTCGCTGACGATAGAGACGCTCTGAGACGCATCATCATGAACCTGACACCGCAACAGATCGTCACCGAGCTCGACAAACATGTGGTCGGACAGTCGCGCGCCAAGCGTGCCGTCGCGATCGCGCTGCGCAACCGCTGGCGCCGCCAGCAAGTGGCCGAGCCGCTGCGCCATGAGATCACGCCAAAGAACATCCTGATGATCGGCCCGACCGGCGTCGGCAAGACCGAGATCGCACGCCGGCTTGCCAAGCTGGCCGATGCGCCCTTCATCAAGATCGAGGCGACCAAGTTCACCGAGGTCGGCTATGTCGGCCGCGATGTCGACACCATCATCCGCGACCTTGCCGAGATCGGCGTCAAGCAGACCCGAGAACTGGCAATGCGCGAGGTACGTGCGCAGGCCGAAGATGCGGCCGAGGATCGCATCCTGGATGTGCTGCTACCACCGGCGCGCGACTTTGGTTTTTCCGGCGCCGCTCCGGCCGAAGACAAGAACAGCAATACCACGCGCCAAACCTTTCGCAAGCGTCTGCGCGAGGGTGGGCTGGACGACAAGGAGATCGAGATCGATGTCGCCGAGCCGCGCGCGCAAATGGAGATCATGGCACCGCCCGGTATGGAAGAGATGACCGAGCAGATCAAGTCCATGTTTGCCGGACTGGGCGCAGGTCGCAAGAAATCGCGCAAGCTGAAGATCGCCGAAGCGATGAAGCTATTGGTCGAAGAAGAAGCGGCGCGCCTGGTGAACGAGGAAGAGATACGGCAGCGCGCCGTGCGCAACATCGAGCAAAACGGCATTGTCTTCCTCGACGAGATCGATAAGATCGCCTCGCGCTCCGGCTCGCAGGGCGCCGATGTGTCGCGCGCCGGCGTACAGCGCGACCTGCTGCCGCTGGTCGAGGGCACGACCGTCAATACCAAATACGGCATGGTCAAGACCGACCATATCCTGTTCATCGCTTCCGGTGCCTTCCACCTCGCCAAGCCCTCCGACCTGATACCGGAGTTGCAGGGACGCTTCCCGATACGCGTCGAGCTGGAATCACTGTCAATCGCCGACTTCGAGCGCATCCTGACTGCGACTGATGCCTGCCTGACCCGTCAGTACGAGGCGCTGCTGGCTACCGAAGGCGTGCAGCTGAGCTTCACCGACGACGGCATACGACGGCTGGCCGAGATCGCCTGCTCGGTCAATGAAAAGACCGAGAATATCGGCGCGCGCCGGCTTTACACGGTGATGGAAAAATTGCTGGAGCAGGTGTCGTTCGACGCAGGCACGCAGGATGCGCAGACCGTCGGGGTCAATGCCGCCTATGTTGATGACAAGCTCGGTGCGCTTGCAGTCAACGAAGATCTGTCACGTTACGTACTGTAAGCACGTAAGCAGAGCACTCAATCCTCGGTACCGCGCAGACGGCGCGTGGAACGCTGTGACGGGAGACTACTGACCGCTTGCGCTGCGCCGCCGGCTGGCTGGCTGGGCGTTATCTGTGCCCGGCGGCCCGGATGCCGGTGCCGCCTGACTAACCCCGGATTGGGCGGTACCTGATCCTGACGATGGGCCGGATGCCTGCGGCTGCCCCGCTGCAGGCGTGGGCATTTGTCCCGGCGCTTGCCCGGACGCCGTTGATTGCTGCGGCGGCAGCGGCTGATTGAGCTGCGGTGCTACCGCAGGCTCGGGCACGGCCGGTCGCGCCATACCGGTCGCGCTGCTTTCCTGCGATGAAAATGCCGGCAACAACAGCTCACGCTCGGCACCACGATCCGACAGTAGCACCTTGCGCGCATGGATCGCTTTCAGGGTGACACCCGGCATCAGCTCCGATGCGACACGGAAGTAGCGCGGCGGATTGCCATCAATTGTCATGATCGCGACACTGCCGGATTCCTGACCCGCATGAACGATACCGCGCAGCTGTATGTTGAGTGTCGCACCATCCTTGGCCACGCCGCCGAACAGATTGGCTGCCACGCTTGCCACTGGCATCACGCGCTCGCTGGTGACCGGCGCAGCGACCGGGCGCGGCGCGGGCGCAAGCCACTGCAACAGCCAGTAGGCGATGGATGCGCACAGCGCGATGAAGAGCACGAAGGCAGCCATAGCTGGCAGGCGTGAAGGCGCAAGATTCATTCGTCTGTCCTCACCTGACCAGCTGGTTGATCTCGATGATAGGCATCAGCACCGCCAGCACGATCAGCAGCACGACCACGCCCATCGCAAGGATTAGCATCGGCTCGAGCAAGCCGGCAATGGTCAGCGCACGTCGCTCGAGATCCTGTTCTTGCATCTGGGCGGCGCGGTTGAGCATCTGAGGCAGCTCGCCGGTCACTTCGCCGGCGCGGATCATGTGGATCAGCAGTGGCGGGAAATGCTGGTGCGCGGACAAGGCACGCGCCAGTCCCACGCCCTCGCGCACGCTGGCGGTCGCTTCCTCGACCTGGCGACGCATCGCCACATTCGACAGCGTATCGCGACTGGTCTGCAAGGCGCGCAGTATAGGCACGCCGGAACTGATCGTGATCGCCAGCGTGCTGGCAAAGCGTGAGGTATTGAGGCTGCGCTCGAAGCGACCCACCAGTGGCGCCGTCAGCAGCCAGCTATGCCAGCGCATCTTCGCCTGCTCGTCGCGCAATGCGCGCCGCCATAGCAGGAGGGTCACAACCAGCACCAGCAACACCAGCCAGCCCCAGTGGCGCACGAAATCTGACAGCGCCAGCATGGCCATAGTCAGGAAGGGCAGTTGCTGCTTGGTATTAGCAAACACCGAGACGATCTGCGGCACTACATAGCCAAGCAGGAAGATCACGATTGCAAATGCGACCACGGTGACAATGGCCGGGTAGGTGAAGGCCAGTCTCACCTTCTGCACTAGCGCATTGCGACGCTCGACGAAATCCGCCAGTCGCGACAGCACATGGGCGAGCTGGCCGATCTGCTCGCCGGAAGCCACCAGCGCCCGGTAGATGTCGGCAAAGTCGCGCGGATGTCGGGCCAGCGCATCCGACAAGGAGGAGCCACCGATCACTTCCGCGCGTATCGATGCGATCAGGTCGCGCAGATAGGCACGTTCGGCCTGCTCCATCAGCGCGTCGAAGGCTTGTTCCAGCGGCAGCTGCGCTTCCAGCAGCGAGGCCAGCTGGCGGGTGAACAAGGCCAACTCGTTCGTCGAGAGCTTGTCGCCGAAAGGCCAGCTGCGCGTAATCTCGCGGCCCTGCTCATCGACCTGTCCGGCAATGGCCTCGACCGCCAGCGGCACCAGCCCGCGCGCTTTCAGGTCGGAGCGCGCAGCACGCGGACTGTCGGCCTGCACCACACCCTTGCGGGTGGCACCGGCAGCGTCGACGGCTTCATAGCGAAAGGCTGGCATCGTCGCTTATTCCTTCGTCACCCGCAGCAGCTCGGCCTCGGTAGTGATGCCATCACGCACCCAGCGCTCGCCATCCTCGCGCATCAGCGCCATGCCATCGCGCTGTGCGGTGACACGGATGTCGGCCTCGGATGCCTGTTCATGTATTTGCGCGCGTATGCGCTCGGTGGCCAGCAGCAGCTCATAGATGCCGACCCGGCCTTGATATCCGGTCTGGCCGCATTGATCGCAGCCGACTTCATGCCAGCGCTGGCCATCGAAGCGGCGGCAATGCGTGCACAGCTTGCGCACCAGCCGCTGCGCTACCACGCCCAGCAGCGACGACGACAAAAGGAAAGGCTCGATACCCATGTCCAGCAGGCGCGTCACAGCCGCGGCAGAGTCATTGGTATGCAAGGTCGCCAGCACAAGGTGGCCGGTCAGGGATGCCTGCACGGCGATCTGCGCGGTCTCGAGATCGCGTATCTCGCCAATCATGATCACGTCCGGGTCCTGGCGCAGGATGGCGCGCAAAGCCTTGGCAAAGCTCATGTCGATGCGCGGATTGACCTGCGTCTGGCCGACACCGGCCAGCTCATATTCGATCGGATCTTCGACCGTCAGGATGTTGGTCGATGATGCATTCAGCCGCGACAGCGCCGCATAGAGCGTGGTGGTCTTGCCCGAACCGGTGGGACCAGTGACCAGCACGATGCCGTGCGGCTGGGCGATCAGCTTGTCGAACTGCTCGCGCGTGCGCTCGGCCATGCCGAGCTGCTCGAGGTCCATCCGCCCGCCTTCCTTATCCAGCAGGCGCAGCACCGCGCGCTCACCGTGGCCGGTCGGCAGCGTGGAGACACGCACGTCCACCGGCTTGCCGCCGACACGCAATGTGATGCGTCCATCCTGCGGCAGCCGCTTTTCGGCGATGTCCAGCTGCGACATGATCTTGATGCGCGAGATCAGCGCTGCATGAATGGCCTTCTTGGGTCGCACCACGTCGCGCAGCCGGCCGTCGATGCGAAAGCGCACCACGGACACCTGTTCGAAAGGCTCGATATGAATGTCAGACGCGCCTTCGCGCAGCGCTTGCGTCAGCAGCGCATTGATCATGCGGATGACCGGTGCATCATCAGCCGACTCGAGCAAGTCCTCGACCGCCGGCATGTCCTGCATCAGGCGCGCGAAATCAAGATCGGACTCAACCTCACCGACCACCTGCGCGGCATCGCCACCGTGGCCGGCATAGGCCTTGGCGATCGCGCTTTCGAGCTGCTCACGCGGCATGGTGTGCAGGCGGATACGACCAAAGTGACGGCTGATCTCGGCAATGGCCGCAGGCGAACTGGACTCCGACACCCAGACATCGACCACGTCGGCAGTATGCGTGCCGTTGGCACCGTCGATGCCATTGACGCCGTCCATGCTGCTCGCAGGCTGCGCAAGCACGCAGTGATCGCGAGCGAAGCTGAACGGCAAGAGCCGCGGCTCAGCTGAGGCCAGCGCACCGCTGGCGCGCCGTTGGTTATCGATCACTTGCATCATGGATTCCGTGTCAGAGGGGGGGCTGACGCTGGTGTTTCTGCTGCGTACAGGGCTTATCGCTGGTTAATTACCGGCGGTTCGACAGGAAAGACATCGGCAGGCAACGAAGGTTGCACGCCACCCGAGGGCAGTGGCCTGGGCGCAGCCGAGGCGCCTGCCGTGCCGCCAGTTGGCTGGCCGGGTGCGATTACGTCTTCGCGCCGCACCAGCGAGCCCCCGACCGGACGACCACCTTCGAGCTGTGGCAGCAGCGGTGGCTCGGTCTTGGGCATCAGCACATTCGGATCCGGGCGTATTGTCATTTGCGCGCTGCGGATGTAGTCATAACGGTCACTGGCCACAGCCACGCTTTGCGAATCATTGCGCACGACGGTCGGACGGATGAAGACCATCAGGTTAGTCTTGCCGCGACGCTTGGATTGGTAGCGGAACAAATAGCCTAGCAACGGCAGGTTGCCGAGGCCGGGCACTTTTTCGGTGGTGTCATTAAGCGTATCTTCGATCAGGCCGCCAAGCACGATGATCTGGCCGTCATCCACCAGCACATTGGTGTCGATTGATCGCTTGCTGGTGATCAGTCCCGAGGTGGTGGTCTGCTGGATGTTTGAAGTCTCTTGATAGATCGCCATCTTGACCGTACCACCCTCGGAGATCTGCGGCCGCACGCGCAGCGACAAACCGATGTCGCGGCGCTCGATCGTCTGGAAAGGATTGACGCCAGCTGTACCGCCGGAGGCCGGGGTGGTGAACTGCCCGGTAATGAAGGGCACGTTCTGGCCAACAATAATGCGCGCCTCTTCATTGTCGAGCGTAATCAGGTTCGGCATCGAGAGGATGTTGGCCTTCGCATCACGCTCGAGCGCGCGCGCCAGTGCACCGAGGCCCAGCGTACCGTCACGCTGCCTGAGCACCGAGGCAGTCAGTCCATTACCGGGCGGCAGCGGCGTCTTGTTCGGGCCCAGTACCGAGGCCGCTTGCTGCACCAGATTGTTGCCCTCGCTGGAGAAGCCGGTCAGTATGCCGACGCGGTAGTCGCTGGCACCATTGCCGGACAATGCCGCCCATTGCACGCCGATCTCGGCTGCCTTGTCGGCGCTGACTTCGACGATCAACGATTCCACATAGACCTGCGCTCGGCGCGCATCGAGCTGGTCGATGATGGCGCGCAAGTTGCGGTACACGCGTTCATTGGCGGTGATGATCAGCGTATTCGTGGTGGGATCGGCCTGGATGAAGCCGGCGACACCACCACTGGGCAGCGGTCCTTGCTGCGGCGATGGCGATGAGGGCGGCGCCTGCAGCCCAGCCGGCGCCTGTGCCGGTTGCACGGCTGGTGTCGTGGCCGTCGCCATTGGCGCCACTGCAGCACCGGACTCGCCAGCGACCACCGCGCGCAGAACTTGCGCGAGCTTTACTGCCTCGGCATTTTTCAGGTACACCACATGCACATTGCCCGGCAGTGCGGTAGGTTGGTCAAGCTTGGCGATCAAGGTACGCGCCAGCTTCGCGCGCGCAGCGGTCGGTGCACGAATGATGACCGAGTTGGTACGCGCATCCGCCAGCAGCACGACCCGCCCCGGGTCGGCCGCACCGACCGGCGCGCCACCCGGCGTGCCGATCGTGCTACCGCCATCGAGCATGCGGTTGACCGTGACCACCATGTCCATGGCGATCGCATGCTCGAGCTTGACCACATCCAGTTCACCGATGGCCGGCACGTCCAGTGAGGCGATGATGCGCGAGAGACGCTGGAGGTTGTCCGCGTAATCAGTGATGACCAGGGTGTTGTTGGTCGGATCAGCAGCAATCGTGTTGTTAGGAGAGATCAGCGGGCGCAGTATTGCCACCATGCCGCTGGCGCTCTCATGGTCGAGCCGGAAGATCTGGGATGCGATCTGGTCGCCGCGCACCTTGCCAGCCGTGACTGGCGCTGCCTGCAGCTTGGCATCTGCCTCGGGCACGACCTTCACATAGTCGGGCGTGCGCACCACCGCATAACCCTGCAGGCGCAGCACCGAGCTCAGCATCTCGAAAGCCTGTACCTTGGTCAATGGCTTCTCGGAGACCAGGTTGATCGTACCCTTCACGCGCGGGGCGATGACGAAGGTGTTGCCGGTAAAGTGGCCAATGGCGCGCACCACGTTCTCGATATCGGCACCGACGAAGTTCAAGCTGGCCTGACTGGACGACGGATCCTGGGCGTACGCACGGGCACCGGACAGGCCGGCAAGCAAGAGCAGCAGCAGAGCTAGGAGCGATATTTTTTTCATTTGAATTCAAGCGCGATCACACTACGACTGCCGACTTGGCGGCGCTGACCCAGCAGGTTCAGCAAGACTGCCAGGCGCTGTTCCTGTCCTTCCTGGGCCCAGGCTTGTCCGGAAAACTGCAGACGGCCGCCACCAATTTCACCTGCCCCCTCCAGCATCAGCGGCCCGCTCAAGGTATTCAGTGTGATGTGAGCCTCTTCACCGCGCCAGACAAATTGCATCCGGTAAGCGCCGAGCGGCTTGACCGGCGATAAGGACGATGCAATTTCCCTCATCTCCAATTGCATGCGACCGTCAATGAGCGTGCCACGCCCAGTGTGCTTGAGCGACAGCGCCTGCCAGGACAGCCGCATGCGGCCCGAGGGCTGCACTGTATTCAGCGGCGCGCCCAGCGCGGCCAGCCGCTCGGCCGGCAGCAGCACGCTGGCGGCACTGATGTCCCATTCTCGCCAGCTGCCCCGCACCATCACCGGCAGCGCCAGCGCGCTCTCATTCCCGACTACCGCCTCCACCCGGCCCAGCAGCAGCAGCGGGGACAGCCGCCATGCAAAGCGGCCGGGAAACAGCGGTGTCAGCGGATCAAGCGCGCCACTGGCTGCGCCGACGAAGGCCGAACCGCGCCACAGCGTACCTTGCGGATCGCCCAACGATAGCCGGCCGCCGGTTTGGTGCTCAACCAAGGGTACCAACCAAGCCGCTGGCAGCGCGGCGACGGCCGTGACCAGCACCGCCAGCAGCGCCGCTACCACCCACCGCAGCCAGCGCAATCGCCTCATCCTGCGGCGGCCGGCTTTCCGCAGCGGGCAAGATGGCTGCCGATGCCGATCGAGGCGATCATGTATGGATGGCGCAACGGGAACACGGCGCTCAAGGCTGACGACGCAAGGTGAGCTGGGCATCGACACGATCCAGCCGCTCGCGCGCAGTGACCGTGGCCTCGCTCACGCCCAGCTGCGCACCGCGCTGCTGTTGCTGCAGCCACTCGACCAGTGCCGAGAACGGCACGTCAGCAAAGCTGGCGCGCACCAGCACGCCGGCGTCGGTCTCCTGCACGCTCAGCGACCGGGCCTTGATGCCCTGTGCCTGCAGCCCCGACTCCAGCGCCGCCTTGTCGACCCGCTGTGCGCCCATGGCCGGGCGCGGCGGCGCGGCAGCTAACTGCTGCGACAGCGACTGCACTTGCGCGGCCTCGGCGCGCAGCTGTGGCAGGTCGCGTTGCCAGCGCTCGCGGGCATCCAGCGCCGGCTCGATTGCCAGCAGCCACAAGAGCACGACGCACAGCAGCACAGCGCCGATGGCCAGCATGCGTCTCTCGCGCGGATGGCGCTCGACCCAGAAGGCTTTCAGCGCAGCATTCACCGCATGCTCCCCAGTTGCCACTGGGTGCCATCGCCCGGCACCACCGCAACCTCGAGCCCGCGCGCGGCCAGCGCAGCACGTGCTGGATCCAGCGCCGGCTGCTGGCCGGGCTTGAAACGCAGTTTCAGTGCGCCATCGCGATAGTCGAGTGAGGCTATCGCGCGCGGATCGGCACTGGTGCCGGGCCAGGCATCGCCGAGCGCGGTGGCCAGCGCAACAAAATCAGTGGACGCAAATTCACCGGACGCCTGGCGCGAGGCTGTCAATTTTTGCCGCAGCTGAGCGACCGGATCGACCAAGGTCTCGTTGGGGAAGCTGCGACGAAAGCTGCGCTCCATCGCCTCTCGCAACTGCTGGCCTTCGCCGGCAAGCCGCCACCAGTCCCAGTTGAGCGCCGCCACATTGAACAGCAACAGCGATGCGGCCAGTATCAGCGGCCAGCGCCAGAGGCGCCAGTCAACTGCCGAGCCCGAGCCACTGGCACCGGGCTCGGCGACGACCGCCGCCGCAAGATCAATGTTCAGGTGACCGGCGCCCTCGATCCATGCAGCCCAGTTCTCTTCGCGCAGCTCGATGTCCGCCTCGCCGGCCGTCGCGAGGGCTTCCCTGAAGCGCTGGGTCAGCACCGGTGGCATTGACAACTGCACTGCGCGGCCGCTGGCAAACGTCGAGAGCAACCTGAATGCCTCGGCCGGTAGATGTGCCAGCTCATCGGCGGCCAGCGGCAGGCCCGTGCCTTCATCGGCGGATAGCCGCAGCACCAGCTCGTGACTGCCAAGATCGTCAACCAGCGCCGCCGCCGCCTGTCCGGCCGGCAGTGGCAAGCAAAGCGAGAACGGCAATGCCGACACACGCCGTGCGCCATGGCGGCGCATGGCATCGAGCCAGCCCATAAGCCATCCGCGATCGGTCACGGCCAGCAGGCGCTCGCCGCCCTCGGGCGGGCCGGCGGCGATCGCGCAATCGGCCGGATCGCCAATCACCCGGTCTTCCACCAGTGCCGGCAGTGCCGCCCGCAGCCGTGCCGGCGGTAAGGGAGGCACGACCATGCGGAACAGGCTGACATCGCTGCCCGCCAGCAGCAGGATGACGCGTTGCGCCTGTCGCATCATGGCCGACAGCTCGCCCAGGTTTGCATGGCCGACGCGCTGTACACGACCACGCGCAGATACGGCGAACGGCAGTACAGTCCCGCTGTCGCTGGCGCGCGCGTGCGGCGGCAGTCGCAGATATAGCGCAGACGGCGCGGAGGATACAGCGGCGGACAACAAGGAAGCCGCAGGGATGACAGGAAACATGGCGTTCATCAACTCAGACCTCGCGTAACCAGACCAGATGCGTGGTCGGGCCATGCCGCTCGACCAACCCCTGTACCTGCAGGCTGGCCTCGCCGATCGTGACGCGTCCGTTCACCAGAAAATAGCTGGTAGCCACCGACAGCTGCGAAGGTGGCGGCGGCTCCGGCCGGCCCGGCAGTCGCGCAGCAAAATCATTCAGGTCGCGGAAGCTGGCGCTGCGACGCGCATTCACGACCGCAGTCGCATCCGACAAGGACAGCAAGGGCAGCCGCGCAGCCAGCACCTCGGCCGGCGCGGTGTTCGCATTGACCGGCGTGGCACGCGGCAGGAATACGATGTGGCTGCGTATCACCGCCAGTACCGCCGGCGTGAAGCCGGGTACGGCCAGCAGATCTTCGACTTGCATAAAACCAATAGGACGCGGTCCGCCGGGCTCGCTGCCGGCCGGACGCTGAGTCGCGGCCAGTTGCTGTGCCGCCGCACGCGCCAGGCCCGGATCCTGTCGCAGCGCGGCCAGCAGCCGCTCGAACACCTGCACCTCAGCGAGATTGAGCTCGCCGCGGCTGGCCAACCCGGTCAGGTTCAGGCGCGCCTGCGCGTCCTGAATGGCCCCGGTCAGCACGGCGTTGCCGCTCGTGCCGCGTATGGACGCAGATTCGACATAGCGATCGAGTCGGGTCTCCGATAGCGGCACTGCCCACGGCTCGTTCAAATCATCGATGGCCGAGAAGCGCGCGTCCTCGCGCAGTATCAGTCGCGCCCAGTCGAGCGCGCCTCGCAGCACCCATTGCTTCTGCAACTGCAAGCGCTGGTTCTCGATCGAGCGCACCTGTACCTGCTGCTGCCAGAACAAGCTGGCGACGATGGTAATGGCCAGCGTAGTCAGCAGCAGCGCAGTGACAATGGCCACGCCGCGCTGGCGACGATGCGGCCGTGGCGATGGCCGGGCCTGCGCCGAACGATGCTGCGCATCGTGGGTATCACCGTGTGTAGGCGGCGTCAGGGTTCGCAAACGTTGACATGCGGCGCGCATCAGGTCGACCCCAGCATGAATATCTTGCTCATCGGCGCTGCATCGCCCTCGACTTGCAGCGATACCTCAAGGCCGCTCCAGACGGTCTGCATCGCCGTCGTGCCGGCGCCGGGATTCATCAATGAACCGCGTGAGGTCGGTTGTGAGGCCGCCGCCTGCGCCTGAGCCCAGGTACGCCAACCGCGGCCGTCATCGGTCCAGACGCGCAGCGTCATCGCGCTCAGGCCAGCTCGCAACACGATCGGCTGTGAGCCACCTGCTGCCGCAAATTGCCAGTACTGCGCTAGTTGCGCGAGGTCGCGCGTGGGCGGCGATTCGTCGCGCGAGAGCACGCCATTGCGCATGCGCCAGGTCACCAGTTGCAGCATGCCAGCCTGCGCATCGGGCTGTATGCGGCGCGCGATGGTGATGCGATCGGCATCGACCGCCATCGGCGAGCGGCCGTCCAGTGTTCCCGCATCAACGGCATTCGCACAATCTGCCTGCAACTGCGCAAAGGCCAGTTGCAAGCCGCGCGACTGTTCCAGCTCAGCGTTCAACGCGGAGCGCGCACGCGCGATCGAGTCCAGTCCGCGCCAGCCAAGCACGGCAACAAAAGCCAGCACGCTGATCGCCACCAGCAGCTCCACCAGTGTCAGTCCACGTTGCGATCGCCGGGCAAGCAGCGCCGAGGATGAAGCTTGCGACATCGAGGGATGGGACGCGCCGCGGAGCACGCCTTGGGCCGAGCTGCGTGTCATTTCAAAGGGCATTGGGCACCACCTGCGACAACGTGATGATCTTGCGCACCGGGTTGCGACCGTCAATGACACTGACCTCGACCCGGCGGAATGAGGGATTCGGCGTGGACAGCACCTGTTCTTCGCAGCGCAGCGGCAACTCGCCCTGGGGGCAGGAGAATTCTCGCTTGCCCAGCGCCGGCCATTCATGCGCGAGCCGTATCTGCGTGAGACGATTCTCGGCCGACCAGGTAGCCATCATGGCGGCGCGTAGGTCGCTGCTATTCTGGGTCAGGCTGCCAACCGCGCGCAAGCTAGCCGCCAGTGCGGTGCCAACCACGACCAGCGCGACCAGCACCTCGAGCAAGGTGAAGCCCTGATCAAGAGCGCGCATCATGTTCGGTCGAAAGGATGCGAGCATCTGCTTACTCGACCATGAAGTTACCGATGCCATCGGCACGTATGGTCGCCACCTGTGTGCCTATCGACAGTGACAGCGAGAAGGCCTTGTCCACCGGCTCCTTGCCGAACACGATCCGCAAGGGACGCTGCTCGCTGACGGACGGCGTCAGGCCGAGCGCCAGTGGCGCGCGCCGGAACTCGCGCTCGCGCAGCAGCGAGTCGCCGGTTAGCGCCTGCCACTGCTCGTTTTGTCGTATCAGGAAGCGGTAACGATAGTCGTCGGCCTCGAAGGCGATCGGACGATTACGCACGATGGCCTCGTCGCGCGCCAGCTGCAGCAGCAGTGCGATGCGCTGCGCCTCGTTCTGCAATAGTTGTCGGTCGCTGGTGTTGGCATTGAGGGCGACGGCACCCAGCAAGATGCCGACAATGACCAGTACGACCAGCAACTCCAGCAGCGTGAAGCCCGCTACGCTGCGCCACCGCCTTGCCCGGGTTGTCGACGCCGCCTTCAATCGGTCCCGCCTACTCCTGCCAGGAGCCGATGTCGGCATCAATGCCGGCGCCGCCGGGCTTGCCATCGGCGCCCAGCGAAAACAGGTCGATCTCGCCGCGCACGCCGGGCGACAGGTATTGATAGGGATTGCCCCACGGATCCTTGTTGAGCCGGTCGACATAGCCACCGGTCTTCCAGTTGGCCGGCACCGGGCCGCTCGCCGGGCGCGCGACCAGTGCCTGCAAGCCCTGCTCGGTGCTCGGGTAGCGGTTGTTGTCCAGCCGGTAGAGCTTGAGCGCCTGCATCAGGGTGGCGATGTCCTGCTTGGCGGCGAGTATGCGCGCATCATCAGTGCGGCCCATCAGGCGCGGCACCACCAGCGCAGCCAGCACGCCCATGATGACCACGACCACCATGATCTCGATCAGTGTGAACCCGCGGGCTCGGTAGCATTGGACGGCAGACCGGGAGTACGTGGCAAGCTTGGGGTCGATAATCTGAGTCATGATCTTGTCGTTGTCTTGGTCAGGCTATCGCTAGAGATCCCGGCGCAGCCGAGCCGCATGGCACGAGTAATCTAAGACCACGAATGCCAACCAAGGTGCGGCAACAGGCAATCCGGTTTTCCGCTGGAAGCCCAAAGAGTATTTAACACCGGCGCTTTATTCCTTGGACGCCGCGCAAGCCCTGGATGATTTGATGCCGGACAAACGATGAACCCGAGCGGATAGCAGTCGGGCAGGGTAAGACAGGTTCAGGCCGGCCGGATTCAGGCCGATTCTTCCCGCGCCTCACGCGCCAGCAATCGCTGTATCGCCTGCTGGGGCGCATCGCCCTCGAACAAGACCTCTGCCACCGCATCAACAATCGGCATGCTGACACGGTGCTGCTGCGCAAGCTGGCGTACGGCCTTCACGCAGCGCACACCCTCGGCCACATGACCAAGCTCGGCGAAGATCGTCTCCAGCGTCTTGCCCTGCGCCAGCCCGAGGCCAACCTGCCGGTTGCGCGACAGGTCGCCGGTGCAGGTCAGTATCAGATCGCCGACGCCGGTCAGGCCCATGAAGGTTTCCATTCGTCCGCCCAGCGCCGTGCCGAGTCGGGTGATCTCCGCCAGTCCGCGCGTGATCAGCGCGGCACGCGCATTCATGCCCAAGCCAAGACCATCGGCAATGCCGGTGGCAATCGCGAGCACGTTCTTGACCGCGCCACCGACCTCGACGCCGATCAGGTCATCGGTCGAGTAGACGCGTAGCTGCGCGCCATGAATCCCGGCAATCGCCTGTCGGCGCAGCTCGGCCGAGGCCGAGCCTATCGCCAGCGCGCAGGGCAGTCCGCGCGCGACTTCCTGGGCGAATGAGGGGCCGGACAGTGCGCCGCAGGCAAGGCCATCACCCAGCTCCTCTGCGACGACCTGATGCGGCAGCATCGCGCTGTCATGTTCGAAGCCCTTGCACAGCCAGATCAGGTTGGGCAGCGCATGGCTCTTGAGAGCATTGAGCAGCGGGCGCAGCCCGGAAAAAGCGGTACCGACGATGAGCAAGCCATCGCTCGAGTGAGCGACGGCTTCCGAAAGGTCAGCAGAAAGTTGCAGCGAGGCCGGCAGTGGCAAGGCCGGCAGGTAGCGCTGGTTTTGGCGACGCGAGGACATCTCGGACACGGCCCGGGCATCACGCGCCCACAACAGGACAGACTGGCGATCAGCCAGCGCGACGGCCAACGCCGTACCCCAGGCACCGGCGCCAAGAATAGAGATGTTCATTCGCCCCAGACGTCCGCTGCCTTGACGTAGCCGGTGTCACCATCGCGATGGCGCACCTTGATCCAGCCGGACGAAACCGGCTCGGCCAGTTCGAGCAGCACGCCCTTGCCGGCGCTGAAGGCGACTGCAGCGCTGTCCGTGGCGGCCACGCGCACCATGGCCTGCGCCGCCTCGACCACCAGCATGCGCTTGGGTGACAGGGACTTGTTTTCGATCCAGGCCAGGTCGCCCGCGGCATCGCGCACGCGGCTCCAGTCACCGCTGGTCAGCACCAGCTCGAGCGGCATGCCGGCGGGGGCGACCCAGACTTTTTTCGACTTCTGCCCGGGTGCGTCATACAGGACGGCCGGGGCAGGCCCAACCGAGCGGTAATCCACCGCCTGCGCCGCGCCCGCCAGCTGGGCCAGCAAGACCATGGCGGCAGCGGCAAGGACACGCGGCGTGGGCATGATGTCAGCGCTTATTGCACCTGGGTCGGTGCGTTCTGCGCCAGCACCTGCTGGCGCTGCTGGTAGAACACTTCGAAATTGATCTCGGCCAGATGCACCGGCGGGAAACCGCCCCGGGTCACCATGTCGGCGATGTTGGCGCGCAGGTAGGGATAGAGAATGTTCGGGCAAGCAATGCCGAGCAGCGGCTCGAGCTGGCCCTCCGGAATATTGCGTGCCTCGAAAATGCCGGCCTGCTTGCCCTCGACCAGAAAAGCGACCTTCTCGCCAACCTTGGCAGTAACGGTCACGGTGCAGGTGGCTTCATAGACGGAGTCACCCAATTGCTCGGACCCGACATCGATCGAGACCTCGATCGATGGGCCTTGCTGCTCGAGAAAGACTGCCGGCGAGTTCGGCTGCTCCAGCGACATGTCTTTCAGGTAGATGCGCTGGATGTTGAACTGGGGCTGGTTCTCTTGCGTGTTCTGGTCGGACATGAAAAGCTTTCGTCAGGTTGGAATGATGCGGGCTGTCGGGTGAGCAGACCTCGCGTTGGGTCAAACGGCCGGCACAACTGCCGGCGGCAGGATGGATTCAGGCGCCTTGCAGCAGGAAATCGAGCTTACCTTCGCGGTCGAGTGCAGACAGGTCGTCAAAACCGCCGACGTGGGTATCGCCGATGTAGATCTGCGGTACGGTACGGCGACCGGTCATCTCCATCATCAGCATGCGCTGCTCCGGCTCGAGGTCGACGCGGATTTTCTCGATCTCGTCTACCCCTTTGGACTTCAGCAGTCGTTCGGCCATGTTGCAGTACGGGCAGACCCCGGTGCTGTACATGCGGACTTTCGCACCCATCAGACAAGCTCCTTTACTTCGCCGTCGGCAAGCCCTGCGCCTGCCATTCCTGGTAACCACCGTCAAGGATAAACACTTCGGCAAATCCTGCACGCCGCAGCTGCGCAGCGCCGCGACGCGCGCGCATGCCGGTCTGGCAGACGACGAGTACCGGACGTGACTTGTCGAGCTCGCCCGCGCGCGCCTCGATCTGGTCGACGGGAATGTGCTTCGCCTGACGCAGGTGACCGCCAGCGTACTCATCATTGCCGCGCACATCGAGCACCTGCAGTCTGCCCTGGTTCATCAGCTGAGTGGCCTGCAAGGTGCTGAGATTGCCCTTGCCACGATTCAAGGTCGGCCATGCGAGTGCACCGCCGGAGACCAGTGCAATCAGCACCAGCCAGATATTGTCAATCAAGAAGTCCACGAAGATACAGTCCCCGGTCAATTCGTTTCAGCAAGCGCGTCATTATAGAATAGAAGGCTTGTATCCATTCAAGGCTGGCCATGCACGCAACAACTGTCGCTGCATGCAGCAAGCCCGCCCGCAAACTCTGCATCACGACACGAATTTCCTTCCAAACCTCTGCTTTTTTCCATGTACAAGATAGTCTTCATGCGCCACGGCGAATCCGTGTGGAACCGAGAGAACCGCTTTACCGGCTGGGCCGACGTCGACTTGACCGACAAGGGCATGGCCGAAGCCCGCGAGGCTGGCCGCCTCCTGACAGAAGCCGGCTTCCGCTTCGACCTGACCTTTACCTCGGTCCTCAAGCGCGCGATTCGCACGCTGTGGCTGACGCTGGACGAAATGGACCTGATGTGGCTGCCGGTCGTGCATGACTGGCGACTGAACGAGCGCCACTATGGCGCGCTGCAAGGGCTGAACAAGGCCGAGACTGCAGCCAGGTATGGTGATGCACAAGTGCTGGTCTGGCGCCGCAGCTATGACACGCCGCCGATGGCGCTCGAGGCTGGCGACGAGCGCGCCGCCTATGATGATCCGCGCTATGCGGGCCTGACGCGCGAGCAGATACCACTGACCGAGTGCCTGAAAGACACCGTCGCACGCGTACTGCCAGTCTGGAACGAATCGATCGCACCGGCGATCCGCGCGGGCAACCAGATCCTGATTTCTGCGCATGGCAACAGCCTGCGCGCGCTGATCAAACACCTCGACAGTATCAGCGATACCGACATCGTCGGCGTAAACATTCCGAATGGCCAGCCGCTGGTCTATGAGCTCGATGCCGACCTCAAGCCCATACGCAGCTATTACCTCGGCGACGCCGCCACCATCGAGGCAGCGATGCAAGCCATCGCCAGCCAGGGCAAGGCGACGTAAACCGGGATGCGCATGATCGCGTGCATGACCATGCTTGCGTCGGTAACTCGGTACGCGCTGTCGCGCGAACTGTCGCTGCCACGTACGCCGGCGGCGGCACCTGCATTAACCCCTGCTTCAACATTTGCAGTGGTGCCTGCTGCGTCCTTTGCCGTATCGCCGGCGGTTTCAATGGCGATCTCAATAGCAATGTCGCTGGCACTTGCGATACTCGCACCGCCTCATGCACAGGCCGATCCCACGCTGAAATCCAGCGAACGTACGCGTCAGAAGCAGCAGGCCGAGCAGCAGCGCGCCGAACTGCGCAAGAAGCTCGATGCGCTGCAGGCTGACATCGCCAAGACCGAGAAGGCACGCGGCCATGCAGCCGATGCGCTGGCCGCATCAGAGAAGGCGATCTCCGGCGCCAACCGCTCACTGCGAGAGCTGGCTGCCGAGCAGCAGCGCACGCAGCAACTGCTTGATCGCCTGACCAAGAGCCAGCATGAGCTCGAGACAGCGGTGGCACAGCAGCGCGCGCGGCTGGAGAAAATCCTGCGTGAGCAGTATGTGGCCGGTCATGACGACCGGGTGCGCCTGCTCCTGTCCGGCGACAACCCAAACCGGATCGCGCGCGAGCTGCGTTATCTCGGCTATGTCTCGGCCGAGCAGGTCAAGGCGATCGACACATTGCAGCAGAACCTTGAGGCGATCGAGGCCAACAAGACCAATGCCGAGGAGGCGCGCGCAGCGTTGGAGGATATCGCTGCCGAGCAGCGCGAGCAGAGAGCGCTGCTGGAAAAGGAAAAGAACAAGCGCCAAGCGCTGGTATCGCAGTTATCTTCCAAATTGGGTGAGCAGCGCCGTCAGGCCGGCAATCTGGCGCGGGATGAGGAGCGGCTGTCGTCACTGGTCGACCGGCTGGCGGTGCTGATTGCACAACAGCGCAAGGCTGAAGAGGAAGAAGCCAAGCGCCGCGCACGCGCCAAGGCAGAAGCGAAGGAGCGAGAGTCACGCGACAAGCTGGCCGGAAAATCACGCACGGATGACAAGGCCAAGGCCGATCCCAGGGATGCGATCGCGGACAATGCGAAGACCGTCGCGCCATCCAGGAGCGCCGCCGCAGCGGGTACGGCAGGAAGCACCGGGAATCCGGTCGCGACTGCCTCGAACGCCGCTAGAGCCTCGGGCACTGCCAGCGCGCCTGCCGGGAGCATGACGGCGTCGCGCTGGCCAGCGGATGACGCCGAGCCGCTGCCGCCGCCAGACGGTCATGCCTTCGCCGGCCAGCGCGGCAAGCTGAAGATGCCGGTCAAAGGCGAACTGCTCGCCACCTTCGGCACCAAGCGCGCCGATGGTCCGGCCTGGAAGGGCGTGTTCATCAAGGCGCCGGAGGGCAGCGAGGTGCGCTCTGCAGGAGCAGGCGAGGTGGTGTTCGCGGACTGGATGCGCGGCTTCGGCAACCTGCTGATCGTGGATCATGGCGGCCAGTACATGAGCATCTATGGGAATAATCAGGCGGTGCTCAAGCGACCGGGCGACCGGGTCAAGGCAGGCGATGTCGTGGCCACCGTGGGCAACAGCGGCGGCAATGAACAATCGGGTTTATACTTTGAGATGCGGCATCAAGGGCGGGCGATTGACCCGCTGTCATGGATGAACAGGTGAGAGATGGGCAGCAGACTGAAGAATATCGGGCTAGTTGGACTGGGACTGATCGCCGGCATCGCCGGGTCGATGCAGTTCGACGCGCTCGCCCAGCGTAACGCCAGCACGCCGCTGCCAATCGAGGAGCTGCGAACGCTCGCTGATGTCTTCGGCCTGATCAAGTCCGATTATGTCGAGCCGGTCGAGGACAAGAAGCTCCTGACCGAAGCCATCTCCGGCATGGTCGCCTCGCTCGATCCGCACTCTGCCTTCCTCGACAAGAAGGCCTTCAAGGAGCTGCGTGAGGGCACTCAGGGCAAGTTCGTCGGTCTAGGCATCGAGGTCGGCATGGAGGATGGCTATGTGAAGGTGATCTCGCCGATCGAGGACTCGCCGGCCTACAAGGCTGGCCTGAAGGCCGGCGACCTGATCACCCGCCTCGATACCACACCGGTCAAGGGCATGACGCTGGACGAGGCCGTCAAGCGCATGCGCGGCGAGCCCAATACCAAGATCACGCTGACCATCGCCCGCAAGGAAGAGGACAAGCCGATGATCCTGACTATCACCCGTCAGGAAATCAAGGTACAGAGCGTCAAGGGCAAGATCATCGAGCCCGGCTATGCATGGGTGCGCGTGTCGCAGTTCCAGGAGCCGACGGTCGAGGACCTGGCCAAGAAGATCACGCAGCTGTTCCAGCAGGACCCGGGCATCAAGGGCCTGGTGCTGGATCTGCGCAATGACCCCGGCGGCGTGTTGCCAGGCGCGATCGGTGTCTCCGCAGCATTCTTGCCGAAGGACGTGGCCGTGGTCTCGACCAATGGCCAACGGCCGGATTCCAAGGCCACGTATTTCGCGCGCCGCGAGTTCTACGGCACCCGTGCCGGCAATGACCCGCTGGTGCGCCTGCCGGAAGCCGTCAAGAAGGTGAAAATGGTGGTGCTGGTGAATTCCGGCTCGGCCTCTGCCTCCGAGATCGTGGCCGGTGCGCTGCAGGACTATAAGCGTGCCACCATCATGGGCACACAGACCTTCGGCAAGGGCTCGGTGCAGACCATACGTCAGCTGTCGGCCGATACCGCTGTCAAGTTGACTACCGCGCGCTATTACACGCCGAACGGCCGCTCGATTCAGGCCAAGGGTATCGTGCCCGACCTGCTGGTCGACGAGTATGCGGACGGCGACGGCCTGAACGGCCTGCGCCTGCGCGAGTCCGACCTGCAGAAGCACCTGTCGAATGACAAAGACAAGGACGCCGACAAGGGCGCGAACGTCGTCGATGAGCTGGAAGAGGCCAAGCGCCTGCAGGCACTGGAGAAAAAGCGCAAGCCGCTGGAGTTTGGTACCAAAGAGGATTTCCAGCTGGCGCAGGCGCTGAACCACCTGAAAGGCCAGCCGGTGCAGCTGTCGAAGTCGGCCAAGATCGAGAGCAAGAAGGAACCGACCATCAACAACCCTGATGGCAACGGCAACGGCGACAAGAAATAAGCAGGCCTCCGTACCTGACGGCCGCAGTGATGCGGCCGTTTTTATTTGAACAAGATGAACGACCAACAATTGCTGCGCTACTCGCGCCACATCCTGCTCGACGAGATCGGCATCGACGGGCAGGAAAAGCTGCTCGCCACGCATGCGCTGGTGATCGGTGCCGGCGGCCTTGGCTCACCGGTGGCGCTGTATCTGGGCTCGGCAGGCATCGGCAAGATCACGCTGGTCGACCATGACATGGTCGACCTGACCAACCTGCAGCGACAGGTAATGCACAGCACGGCGCGCGTCGGTCAGCCCAAGGTTGAGTCGGGGCGGCAGGCGCTGCAGGCAATCAATCCGGACGTGCAGGTGAGAGCGCTGGCCGAGCGCGCCGACGAGGCGACGCTGGCCGCACTGGTGGCGGACGCCAACGTGGTGCTGGACTGCACCGACAACTTCACGACCCGGCATGCGATCAATCGTGCCTGCGTGACCGCGAAGGTGCCGCTGGTGTCGGGCGCAGCGATCCGCATGGATGGACAGGTCGCTGTGTTCGACCCGCGCAGTGGTGACACGCCCTGCTATGCCTGCCTGTTCCCGCCGGACCAGCAGTTCGAGGAAGTGCAATGCTCAACCATGGGCGTGTTCGCGCCGCTGGTGGGCATTATCGGCACGATGCAGGCGGCAGAGGCGCTGAAGCTGGTGGCAGGTATCGGCGAGTCGCTGGCGAACCGGCTGCTGATGCTGGATGCACGCCGCATGGAGTGGACGGCAATCCGGACGACCAAGGCGTCAGATTGCCCCGTGTGTTCACCCCGCTAACAGGGCCATCTGCAGCATTGCGCCTTCCGATGGCTTGATCTGGAAGCCGCTCTTGGCAAAGCGGTGCCAGCGACCGATGACGAAGGCGATCATCAGCGAAGCGCGGGCAGCGGCCTCGGATTCGGGCGCGGCACCCTGCGTGGCGGCCAGCTTCCATGACTGACGGAAGGACAATTCGACACGCTCGACGAACTGGTTCATGCGCAGTTGCAGGCGCTCATCCTCGTTGACCAGCGCATCGCCGATCAGCACGCGGGTCATGCCGGGGTTCTGCTCGGCGAAGTCCAGCAGCACGCCGGCCATCGCCAGCACCTGACGTCGCCCGCTTTCCTCGTTCTGGGCAATCTGGTTGACCAGCTTGAACACCGAGCTCTCGATGAACTCGATCAGTCCCTCGTACATCTGGGCCTTGCTGGCGAAGTGACGATAAAGCGCGGCCTCGGAGACCTGCAGCCGGGCGGCCAGCGCAGCGGTGGTGATACGGTCGCCCCTGGGATTCTCCAGCATCTCGGCCAGTGCCTGAAGGATCTGGAGCTTGCGTTCACCCGGTTTCATGTTTGGCATGGTCGTCGTCCGTCCGGCAAAACAGGCATCTGTGCCTGCCATGGCCTGCGGCGATCTGCCACTGTCCGGCCCGGCAGGCGCGACCCTGATGGGTCGCGTCCCTGTCCGGAATGTAACACTAGCGCAGGCGGGAGAGACGCTTCGGCAATTGTCTCAGGGATTTTACTTGGACATCGGCAAAGGGCGAGCGGCGCTGCGAGCGCGGCAGGAAACCAGTGAACCAGACTGTCTTCATGCGCAGCG
>JACCDH010140166.1_pt1 | contig 28626 bp, 25 predicted proteins | sample 7442481 | NCBI WGS metagenome assembly JACCDH01 (sample SAMN15323433, study PRJNA562643) | freshwater metagenome | isolation source: river surface water | place: USA:Blue River Watershed | collected 2017-08-15 | reverse complement strand
TCTGCTTAGCTATTGAGATGGGCGCTGATGCGGTTGATATCGGTAAAACCATTCATCCGCATCCAACCTTAGGAGAATCTGTTGGTTTAGCTGCTGAGGCCGCATTGGGTCATTGCACTGATTTACCACCTACAAAGAAAAAGCCTCATTAAGAGGTTTTTTCTTTGACATATTTTGGGCTATATAACCCTAAGTAGCTTTTATTCCTTTAAATTTAAAGATTAAATTTAATAGGTTGGCTGGTCTTTTTACTTTCAGCTTTTCCATAATGTTGGCGCGATGTTGCTCAACAGTCTTAATCGAAATATATAACTCTTCACCTATTTGCCGATTGCTTTTTCCAGCAACAATATGGTCAAGAATTTCACTTTCACGCGATGAGAGGGTCTTAAATAATGCACTGAGTTCTAACTCTTGATTTAATTTATCGAGGTCATGCTGCGCTTTAGTCAGCATTTGCGCAACAAGCTTGCATAATGCATCATCTTGAATTGGCTTTTGAAGAAAGTCAAAAGCGCCAAGCTTAATAGCCTCTACAGCTTGGGATACTTCAGCAATTCCAGCCACAAAAGACATAGGTACTTTCAATCCCCGATCAATCAGTATTCTTTGAAGCTCTAGGCCAGATAGCCCCGCAAGCTTTAAGTCTAAAAGGATGCACCCTAGGTTACGCAAATTATTCGCTGCAAGAGTGCGCAAAAACTCTTCAGCGCTATCATGGCAATAGACAATGTAATCATAAGCACTTAGGAGTAGTGCATACGAATCCCGTACAGATTTATCGCTATCAATAACATGTACAACAGCACCTTTATTGATTGCATTCGTCGTGAGAAGCATATTGATAGCCTTCTGATTTAGTGTGTAAGCGTCATAAAGAGCTTGGTAAGTTGTTCAGGTAATCTTTCGAGACGATCAATCACCGTATATTGCTTTCCAAAAATACTGCTAACATATTTATCTGCGTTCGAATCTAAATTAATACAGTAGGTATAAATCCCTTGTTGATCTAAATCAAGCACAGCTTTACGTGCATCTTGTATTAATAATTGATCATCTTTCACATCAATATCAGACGGCTGACCATCCGTGAGAACGAGTAGTAATTTTTTATCTGACTTTTGATTTGACAGATAGTGTCCAGCATGACGAAGTGCAGCACCCATTCTGGTTGAATGCCTAGCCTTTAAACCAGCAAGCCTACTTTTTACATCGTTACCCCAGGGTTCACTAAATCCCTTGATGTGCATGTAATTGACTTCATGTCGGGTATTGGAATTAAACCCAGCAATTGCAAGTGGATCACCTAAAATACTGATTGAGCTCGCAAGAATTGAAACAGACTCCTGACTGAGTTCAAGAATTGATTGATCATTTGAGGAAATTTTTTCATTGAGAGATTCAGACTGATCCAATAAGACCATCACAGAAATATTTCGTCCATCTGTTCGGTGACTAGAATTGATCCTTGGATCGGGTTTATTCCCACTTTTTAAATCAATGATTGATTTAATGGCAACATCTAAATCGAGTTCATCGCCATCCTCCTGGTATCGAATTCGAACACGATTCTGAGGTTTTAATAAATCAATTAGACGTTTGAGCTTCTTTACAAGAGCATGATGTTTTTCTAGAAGGCGATCAATGTAGCTTGCTTCGCCAGATGGGTGCAGCACTTCATACAGGCTAACCCAATCGGGCTTATAGGACTGGCTCACATAGTCCCACTCGGGGTAGTGCCGTGGAGGCAAACTTTGAATTTCTTGTTGTTCTGAGGATGGTTTCTTTAGGTCAAATTGCTCTTCATCATCACTGAGTTCATAGAATTTCCATAGATGACGATTATCGTCACGGTAGCTAATTTCAGTGTCTTTAAAGTAGGTGTTGGGCAGTTGATCGCTCTGCAATCGAGTTTTTGCTACATACGATAGTGCGATATTCAGAATATCCTCTGTACTAAGAGAATTAGTTACCAATTTTTCACGGACCAGACTGGAGTATTCCAAAATATGAGTATCTGTATAGCCATGATTCTCATCGAGAATTGCTCTGGAAAGCATCGATAGGCGGTGACGAATACAGGATTGAGTTCTTACATCGCATTCCCCCTCAATTGGTATCGGGTGTAATGCCAAGAAGATATTTTTTAAACCGGGATATTGCTTGATTGCCAAATAATCTATACGTGCATCCTCAAGGTACTCAATCGCCATTCTTTGCAGTGGACTGTAATTATCTGCAAAAATTGCTGTACTCCAGCAACGGTGTCCGGCAATATGAGCTAATGCTGCGCGATACCGATTAAGTCCTGAAATGGAATCAAGATCCTCATAGACATCGGGCAAACGAATACCAGAATGGTCAAAGTAGGGTGCATGAATCGTTACATCACTAATGCCGGTGCTGTAGGGAACTAAAAAATCATGGTCGTTCCATAGCCCCAAAAGATAAAGATCTAACTTGCGCGTATTGTCGACCAAGAGAGTGCCATTGCGCTCTCGTTGCATCACTGCCTTACTGTCCGATGATTTGAGCTGGAAATAAGCTCGTTGATTGTCAGGGTGATGGTGGTAGTTTCGAACTCCATAATCTACCCATTTCCTAAGCCCAGAAATACTCAAAATCGCTAGTAGTTGATGGGAATATTCAAAAAAATCGATCAAACTTGGGCTGGCATAAGTCTTGTGTATGCCATGAATTGAGGTGCTAGTGCGCTCCATTAAATCCAAAGTCAATGCAAGGTACTGCTTTAAAAGATCTTCCGAAGGAAGCCTTCTTGATATTGCTGGCAAAGACTCTATAAATGGGGTGATTGCATTGCCATTGGGCGATCTCCAAATGGTATAAATAGTTTTTTTGATGGGCTCAAGAGAATGCTCTCCCAGGATGCTAGCTACTTGAGGCCAATTTTGTAAAAAAACCAAGATTGGCTCAACACCTCTACCCATCTTCCCCAAAAATCGAGCCTGCTCTAAATATTGCTCGATTCCTAAGGGGCTTAAGACGGTCTTTGCCTCCTTAATGCACTCTTCAAAGACATCATCAATTTGGGGGAAACGGCAGTCTAAGCGCTCTCTAAAAGCCTGTATCTCAGGCGAGATTGCAGTGTTGGAGGCCGACATATATTGTGGTTATGCAAAGATTGCAGTAATCGCATGTTCTAAAGTTGCGCTGATATCACTATCGTCTGTGACTGGTCGAACCAGGGCCATTAGACTGGCATCACGTGGATTAATCCCCAGCATAATGAGCTTGGCTGCATAAACGAGCAGGCGGGTTGATATGCCTTCATCTAGTCCATGACCCTTGAGCTTGCGGGCAATGATTGCGATCTGACAAAGTTTTTCCGCAGTATTTAAATCTATTCCGGTTTCAGAGGTCACGATATTGGCCTCCACTTCAGCGCTCGGATAATCAAAATCAAATCCTACAAAGCGTTGCTTGGTTGATTGTTTTAAATCTTTCATGAGGCTTTGATAGCCAGGGTTATAAGAAATCACCAATTGAAAATCAGGATGAGCTTCTATTAATTCCCCACGTTTATCTAATGGCAGTTGCCTACGATGATCGGTTAATGGGTGTATGACTACGGTAGTGTCTTGCCGAGCCTCTACCACTTCATCGAGGTAGCAAATAGCGCCCATTCTGACGGCAGTAGTCAAGGGGCCATCAAGCCAGCGAGTGCCATCAGATTCGAGTAGGTAGCGTCCCAATAAATCTGATGCGGTCATATCTTCATTGCAAGCGACTGTAATCAGGGGCTTATTGAGTTTCCACGCCATAAACTCAACAAAGCGCGATTTTCCGCATCCAGTTGGTCCTTTAAGCATGATGGGTAGACGCGCTTGATAAGCGGCTTCGTATAAGGCTATCTCGTTTGCCTGGGCTTGATAAAACGGCTGGCTTTTCACCTTGTATTGCTGTGCTTCTGACATTTTGATCTTTCTAAATTACAAGGCCATTGCTGGCCTTGTAATTTGCATAAGAAAAGAAAACTTGAGAGTTGCTAAGCTAAAACAATTACTTATGTACGCCCAGCTTTTCACGCCAGCCTGGATAAAGCTTATCTGCATCACCCGGGAAAGATTCAAATGCACGAGCAAATTCTTTATGCTCTTTAGCGTATTCAATTGGGTCAGCTCCCGCCTTCCAGCACTCATATGACTGACGAAGAGAAATAGCGCCATCTGCAGGAGAATCAATGTGACCATAAGAGCCGCCACCAGCAGTGTTAATCACATTCCCATGCCCTAAATTCTGGAAAAAGGCAGGTAAACGCAGGGCATTCATTCCGCCAGAAATAATTGGCGTGGTCGGTTTCATGCCATACCATTTTTGGTAATAGACGGGTCCTTGCGCCTCATCGCGCTCTATCATGTAAGCGATGTTTTTGTCATCGTTTTCACCTTCCATCTTGCCAAAACCCATCGTACCTACGTGGATACCTGATGCACCTTGTAAGCGCGACATCTTCGCCAAAACAAAGGCGGTATAGCCACGCTTCGCTGAAGGTGAGGTGACCGCGCCATGCCCAGCACGGTGATAGTGTAAATATTGACTTGGATATTGACGACGCGCAGTAGTCACCATACCGGGACCGCCAACATAACCATCTACTAGGAAGGCTACTTTATCGGCATCTGGCCCGAAAGTCTCTAGAATGTAATCAGCACGAGCGCACATTTCATAATGATCATCGGCTGTGATATTTGCTGAGAATAACTTTGCTTGACCAGTTTCGTCTTGAGCGCGTTTCATTGCATCAGCAACAAGCGGCATCACTTTCTTTAAGGGGCAAAATACTTGGTTGCCTTGTGGCTCATCGTTTTTGATGAAGTCACCACCTAACCAAAATTGATAAGCTGCCTTTGCGAAGGGCTCAGGACGTAAACCCAGTTTTGGCTTAATGATTGTTCCTGCAATATAGCCGCCATCCTTAATGGGACGACCTAGAATGCGCCATAAATCAGAAATATCTTTTGCGGGACCGTCAAATAGTTGAATGACTTTTTCAGGCACATAAAAATCATGAATCTTTGCATGCTCAATATCACCCATGCCTTGATTGTTACCAATGGCCAAGGTTAAAAATGACACCAACATCATGCGGCCATCAGTAACATTGCGATCAAATAAATCAATCGGATATGCAATTCGCATATCTTCTGTAGCCTCATCAATGTAATACACCAACGCATCTACACCTCTGGTGAAATCATCGGTTGTGCTAACTTCAACGTTTGTGCCGGTTGATGATTCTGCGGCAAAGTGCGCAGCTGCCTCTAGATATCCATAGCCAGATTTAGGTTTCATTTTGTAAGCAACCAAGATATGTTTCCCATTCTTGATTAAGTCTTCTTCTTTGAGGCTTAAGTCAGCATAGCGGTTCGATTGATCCATTTCTTATCTCCATTCGGTTGATTTGGTGTCAGGAGCTAACCCCTTTGATCGAACTATACGAAGGAAATATCATAAGAAATATTCATTTATTTTTCTTAAAACATAAGAAAAAACTTATATTAAGCCCAGACATTAATTCGTGGGCCACCTTGCTCAATCACAAATTCCTTTAAGGCAATCGCTGCTGGGGATAGTTTCTTCTGAATCCGGTGGGTGATGTACCAATGACCAACATGGGGAAGGCCAATAACATCTAGCAGGGCAATATGGCCAGTACCCATTTCATGTCTCACTGTTCGAAGAGATAAGAAACTCAAGCCCATTCCTGCCATTACAGCCTGCTTAATGGTTTCATTACTAGGCATTTCCATGGCGATTTTTAAAGGGGTTTGATTCTCTTGAAAGAGTCTTTCCATTGCCTGCCTTGTTCCCGATCCCATTTCCCTGACTACAAATTCCTGATCTGCAAGGTCGCTAAATTTCAGTTTTTTGCGCCGAGAAAAAGGGTGACTAGGACTAGAAACAATCGCCATAGGATTGGTAACAAATGGAATTGCCACACATGCCATTTCCTTTGGAACACGACCCATGATGACAAGATCAACCTCGTTTCGAGCAAGCAAGGCCAAAATATTTTCTCGATTATCAATCTTCAGAATGACCTCGATACCTGGAAACAACTTATGAAATTCCACTAAAAGCATCGGCACAAAGTATTTGGTGGTGCTCACAATACCCAAATAAATGACTCCACCACCTAAATTGCGGTGACCGGCCATGATGGCTTCTAAGTCTTTTAGCTCCGACATTACCGTAAGAGCTTGGTCTAAAAATGCTTTGCCAGCGCTAGTCAGTTGAATATTTCTGCCTAAAGGTTCAATCAAAGGAATGCCAAAAACATCCTCTAACTGCTTGATTTGCATAGATATTGCTGGCTGGGTAACAAAGAGGTTATCGGCAGCCTTAGAAATGGAGCTTTCCTTAGCTACTTCAATAAAGGTATGTATTTGCTTTAGGGTGTATGGGCGCATTTACCAATTATCAGCTAAACCTAATGAATAAGTAAATATTAGTGATTGGATTTTATGGTTTTCTATCACTACATTGATTTCATGACCACGTTATTGCAAGGGGAATTGGCATGCATTTAGGCCGGACTACATTATCAAAATTCTTAATCCAACAGCTCCAAGCTGAGGGGAAAAGCGATCTCGCAGCTTTGCTCGTAGATGTCGCAGCTGCCGTAAAAGCGATTTCCTCTATGACAGCAAAGGGTGGTCTCGCAGATATTTTGGGTAGTTTAGAGACGGAGAATATTCAGGGTGAAACTCAGAAGAAACTCGATGTTCTCTCCGATCAAGCCTTTATTAATACTTTTCAACTGGGTGGCTTAGTTGCCGGTCTAGCATCAGAAGAAAACGATGAACCTATTCCCGTAACAGACCCTCAAAATCGCGGACCATTTCTAGCGGTCTTTGATCCCTTAGATGGTTCATCCAATATTGATGTGAATGTTTCTGTGGGATCTATCTTTTCCATTCTCGAGGCGCCAAAAGGTAGAGAGCCAGAGATGGGCGACTATCTTCAGCCTGGCACAAAACAATTGGCTGCAGGTTATGCGATTTATGGCCCTTCAACAATGTTGGTCATTACGGTAGGCAAAGGGACGCATGGCTTCACTCTAGATCGTGAGGTTGGCAACTTTATCTTGACTCATCCTGATATTCAAATACCTGCTGATACCAGTGAATTTGCGATTAACACCAGTAATGAGCGTTTTTGGGAGCCGCCCATTCATCGCTATGTCATGGAATGTAAGGCTGGAAAAACGGATATTCGTGGCCGTGACTTCAATATGCGCTGGATCGCAAGTATGGTTGCGGATGTTCATCGCATCCTCATGCGTGGTGGTGTCTTCATGTACCCAAGAGATACAAAAGATGCAAGCCGTCCGGGCCGTCTGCGCTTGATGTATGAAGCCAACCCCATGAGTTTTGTGATTGAGCAGGCTGGCGGCTTGGGGTCAACTGGAAGAGGGCGGATTATGGATGTGCAGCCAGAGAATATTCATCAACGTATTCCAGTGGTAGTGGGATCACGCAATGAAGTGGAGCGTATCGAGAAATATCACCGTGAATACGATAGTGGTGCTGATAGCCAATATTCATCACCCTTATTTAGCGATCGTTCCTTATACCGTTAATTTTTCCTAAAGGATTTAAGTATGTCTATTAAATTTCCAATTGTTGCAGTGACAGGATCATCTGGTGCTGGTACGACAACCGTAATGAAAAGTTTCCAACACATCTTTAGGCGTGACGGTATTAAAGCCCAAGTCTTAGAGGGTGATTCGATGCATCGTTACGATCGTATGTCGATGCGCGAGCAAATGAAAAAGGAAATTGCTAGCGGAAATAATCACTTTAGCCATTTTGGTCCAGAGGCTAATTTATTGGCTGAACTGGAAGGTATCTTCAAGACATTTGGTGAGACCGGAATGGGAAAATACCGCAAATATATTCACGACGCGGCAGAGGGTGCTGAATTTAAGCAAGAGCCCGGAACTTTTACTCCTTGGCAAGATATGGAGCCAGGATCGGACCTTTTATTTTATGAAGGATTGCATGGCGCCTATGTTGGCAATGAAGCTAATGTTGCTAAGCATGTCGATTTATTGGTTGGAGTAGTTCCCATTATCAATCTGGAATGGATTCAGAAACTGCACCGTGATCAAAATATGCGTGGATACTCTCAAGATGCGGTGGTTGATACGATTTTGCGTCGGATGCCGGATTACATGAAGTACATCTGCCCCCAATTTTCAAAAACGCATGTTAATTTTCAACGCGTACCAACTGTAGATACATCCAATCCCTTCATTGCCAAAGATATTCCTAGTGCAGATGAAAGCATGGTAGTTATCCGCTTTGCAAACCCTAAGGGAATTGACTTTCCATACTTGATCTCCATGTTAGGGGGATCCATGATGACAAGACCAAACACGCTGGTGATCCCTGGCGGCAAGATGGGTCTTGCAATGCAATTGATTTTCACGCCGATGATTCTGCGTTTAATGGATTTAAAGCGTCGGGCATAACCTCATTACATAGAAAGTCTTTATGACCTCAATCACTCAAGATAGAAGATTAGCCAATGCAATTCGCTTTTTATCTATTGATGCAGTAGAAAAATCTAAATCAGGCCATCCTGGTGCACCCATGGGAATGGCTGATATTGCTGAAGTTTTATGGCGTAAACATCTGAAGCACAATCCTGCAGATCCCCGCTGGCCCAATCGCGATCGTTTTGTTCTCTCTAATGGTCATGGCTCGATGTTGCTTTATTCTTTGCTTCATCTCACTGGTTACGCTGTCACCATTGAGGATATTAAGAAGTTTCGCCAACTCCATTCCATCACTGCTGGACATCCTGAAGTAGATATCACCCCCGGAGTAGAAACAACCACTGGACCTCTGGGTCAAGGTATTGCAAATGCAATTGGTATGGCGCTAGCTGAAAAAATACTTGCTAAACGCTTTAACCAGCCAAATCATGAAGTCATCAATCATCGCACTTATGCGTTTATGGGAGATGGTTGCCTCATGGAAGGCATCAGTCATGAAGCTTGTTCGTTAGCTGGTGTTTGGGGTCTCAATAAACTCATTTGTTTTTATGATGACAATGGGATTTCAATTGATGGTCATGTAGAGGGCTGGTTTAAAGACGATACTGCTATGAGATTTAAGTCTTATGGTTGGAATGTCATTGGCCCAATTGATGGCCATGATGCCAGTCAGATTCAAGACGCAATTACTTTGGCTAAACAACAGACAGCTAAACCGAATCTCATTATCTGCAAAACCACGATTGGTTGGGGCTCTCCAAATATGGCTGGTACCCATGATGTGCATGGGGCGCCATTGGGTGAAAAAGAAGCAGCTGCAACTAGGGAACAATTGCATTGGCCATATGCTCCTTTTGAGATTCCGGCAGACATTCAATCGGCTTGGAGTGCTATTGAAGCAGGTCAAAGTGCCCAATCAGAATGGAATCGTCAATTTAGTAGCTATGAAAGCGCATTTCCAGACTTGGCTGCGGAATTTATGCGAGTTATGCGCGAGGAGTTACCAAGTAATTGGGCTCAAACCAAATCTAGTCTTTTAGACTTCGCTAAATCGATTTCAGCTCCAACAGCAAGTCGCAAATCTTCACAACAAGCGCTTGATATTTTAGTTGCTGGCATCCCAGAGCTTTTAGGTGGCTCAGCAGATTTAACAGGCTCTAATTTAACTGCTGGAAAAACCAGTAAAGCCTGGCACACACATCAGGATGAAGATATTAACTACCTTTCCTATGGTGTGCGCGAGTTTGGTATGAGTGCCATCATGAACGGTATTGCTTTACATCGTGGCTTAATTCCTTACGGCGGTACTTTTGCCGTATTCTCGGATTACGCTCGCAACGGAATGCGCATGAGTGCGTTGATGAAGCAAAGAGTCATCTATGTATTAACGCACGACTCTATTGGCTTGGGTGAGGATGGACCGACCCATCAACCGATTGAGCATGCATCCAGCCTTCGTTTAATTCCAGGCTTACATCTATGGCGCCCATGTGATGGCTTTGAAACAGCCGTGGCATGGATCGAATCTATAGAAAGGAGAGATGGTCCGGCAGCGCTATTTTTATCCCGTCAAAATTTGCCACAGTATTCAGGCGAAAGAGTGCAGGCACAAGATATTTTGAGAGGTGGGTACATTCTCTCTGATTGCGCAACTACACCAGAAGCTGTATTTATTGCTACGGGATCTGAAGTTAGCTTGGCCATGCAAGCTCAAGAAAAATTGCAGACGCTTGGTCGACATGTACGCGTTGTATCGATGCCTTGCACAGCATTATTTGATGAGCAGGATGCCCAGTGGAAAGAAAAGGTTTTGCCCAAAGGAATTAAGCGCATTGCCATTGAAGCAGGTCATCCGGATTTTTGGCGTAAATACGTTGGCTTAGAAGGTGAAGTTGTTGGTATCAATCGCTTTGGAGAGTCAGCACCAGCGCAGGCTGTATATGAGCTATTGGGCTTAACGGTTGATCGCTTAGTTGCAAGCGTATAAGGGGCAATCATGGCTTTAGTAATGTACGATCTTGACGGTACTCTCTTAGATACTGCTACTGAAATTACTCAAGCAGTCAATCTCACCCTAGAGGACTTTTCTTGCCGTCATGTTGATGAAGCGGATGTTCGTCGTTGGATTGGTCATGGTACTGGATGGCTAATGGAACAGGCTTGGGCAGCTAATGCAGGGGATAAATCAGTGCCGTGGACTGAGGTCATGCATCGCTTCATGATTCATTATGGCAATACCGCAGGAACTTGTAGCCAATTTTTTCCTAAGGTTATCGAAACTTTGGAGCAGGTTCGATCCATTGGGGTTAAGCAAGCCATTATTACCAATAAAGAAACCAAATTTACCGAGCGCATCTTGCAGAAATACGAGCTCAATCAATACTTTGATATGGTGATTTGTGGTGATACTTTGCCATTTAAAAAGCCGCATCCTGGAGTGATTGAACACTGCATTCATGCCCTGAATTCATCTCCAGGGCATAGTCTCTTTGTCGGGGACTCTGAAATTGATGTTGCCACAGCAAAGGCAGCTGGAATCATTTGCTGGGCTGTGCCATATGGTTATAACCATGGTCGCCCAATCTCCATGGCTGATCCTGATCGTCTGGTAGAAGATATTTCTGATGTGCCAAATTACTTTCGAGGTATTCAATGAAATTCTTACGAATGACAGACATTGATTTAAAAGGTAAACGGGTTTTTATCCGCGCCGATCTGAATGTGCCACAAAACGATGTTGGCGTTATTATGGACGACACCCGTATCAGAGCATCAATACCGGCAATTCAACATGCTTTATCTGAAGGTGCAGCAGTGATGGTGACTTCTCATCTTGGTAGGCCGGTTGAGGGTGAGCTAAACCCAGAAGAAACGCTAGGCCCTATTGCATTGCGAATTGCAGATCTGTTAGGACGTAAGGTTTCTCTTATTACTAACTGGGTCGAGAATGGCGTAAAAGTAAATCCTGGTGAGGTGGTACTGCTAGAGAACTGTCGCATTAATGTAGGCGAGAAAAAAAATGACGAAGCGCTGGCAAGGAAAATGGCGTCATTATGCGATGTCTATGTAAATGATGCTTTTGGTACGGCGCACCGCGCTGAAGCAACGACTTATGGGATAGCTCAATACGCTCCAATTGCTTGCGCCGGACCACTAATGGCAGCAGAACTGGATGCCTTAGGCTTAGCTTTTCAAAATCCGCAGCGACCATTGGTTGCGATTGTTGCAGGCTCAAAAGTTTCTACAAAGTTAACGATCTTAAAATCCCTTGCTGAAAAAGTAGATCAACTTATTGTGGGCGGTGGTATTGCAAACACTTTTATGCTTGCGATGGGTCTTCCAATTGGTAAGTCTTTGGCAGAACCTAATCTCGTTGATGAAGCAAAAGAAATCATGGCCATAATGGCTAAGCGGGGCGCTGAGGTTCCTATTCCAAACGATGTAATTGTTGCCAACGAATTTTCATCTCAAGCGCGCGCAAATAAAGTCATGGCCGAAGAAGTGCAGTCAGATGACATGATTTTGGATATTGGACCGCGAACAGCAGCTAAGCTTTCCATGATTATTTCTAATGCTGGAACGATCGTCTGGAATGGCCCTGTTGGTGTATTTGAGATCGAGCAGTTCGGAGGTGGAACCAAAATGCTGGCTGCAGCAATTGCTCATTCGCCTGCATTTACGATTGGCGGGGGCGGAGATACGCTAGCTGCAATCAGTAAGTACCAGATTGCCAACCAAATTGATTACATATCTACTGGGGGCGGTGCTTTTCTAGAGTTCTTAGAGGGAAAGACCTTGCCTGCGGTCGATATTTTAGTTAAAAGAGCAACCCAATAAATTACAGAGGTCTAAATATGGCATTAATTTCTTTAAGACAATTACTTGATCATGCTGCTGAACACCAATATGGTATTGCTGCATTCAATGTCAATAATATGGAGCAAATCCACGCTATCATGCAGGCGGCTGATGAGCTAGATAGCCCGGTAATTTTGCAGGCTTCAGCGGGCGCCAGAAAATATGCTGGGGAAGCATTTCTGCGCCTGATGGTGCAAGCAGCTGCTGAACAGTATCCTCATATCCCTGTCTGCTTACACCAGGACCACGGATCATCTCCAGATGTATGCCAAATGTCTATTCGAAGCGGATTTTCTAGTGTCATGATGGACGGGTCCCTAATGGCTGATGCTAAAACACCAGCTACCTACGACTATAACGTCGGTGTCACACGTCGTGTCGTAGAGATGGCGCATGCAGTAGGTGTTTCTGTCGAAGGAGAGTTGGGTTGCTTAGGCTCTCTAGAGACTGGAACTGCTGGTGAAGAAGATGGTGTTGGTGCCGAAGGCGTTTTGGATCACTCTCAATTATTAACGGATCCCGATGAGGCTGCCCGCTTTGTTCAAGAGACGCAAGTGGACGCTCTAGCAATTGCCATTGGTACCAGCCATGGCGCGTACAAATTTAGTCGCCCTCCTACTGGCGATATTTTGGCAATAGATCGGATTAAGGCAATTCATCAACGCATCCCCAATACGCATCTAGTAATGCATGGTTCATCGAGTGTTCCCCAAGAATGGCTTGCCATTATTCGACAGTATGGTGGAGCAATTAAAGAAACTTATGGTGTTCCAGTTGAAGAAATAGTGCAGGGAATTAAAAATGGAGTACGAAAAGTTAACATTGATACTGATATCCGCTTGGCGATGACAGGCGCAATGCGAAAATTAATGGCAGAAAAACCTGAAGAATTTGATCCGCGAGCTTTTTTCAAAGTGGCAACTGCAGCCGCAAAAGATATCTGCCGTGACCGTTTTATTGCCTTTGGTAGCGCCGGTCAAGCTTCGAAGATTAAAACAATCTCTTTGGATAACATGGCAGTTCAATATGCAAAAGGAGAGTTAGCTGCAATTGTGAACTAAGCAATTGTGGCTGACGCTAACCGATGCAAATTGACCTTAGTCCTTATGAATACATTTTATTTGATGTCGATGGCACCATGGCTGAGACAGAGGGCTTAGGGCATTTACCCGCTTTTAACGCTGCGTTTAAACAGTTTTCTATTCCTTGGCATTGGGATAGTCAAACCTATAAGGAGTTGCTAAAAACAACTGGTGGCTTTGAGCGCCTCAAAGACTATCGACATTCCATTGAGCAGGCCGGCAATAATGACGCTTCTTGGCTCCCAGATGACAAGCTTCTGAAGCAAGTGCACCTTGCTAAAAATCAGATTTATGCACAGCTAATGCAAGAGGGGGCTGTGGTAGCAAGGACTGGTTTGGTATGGTTTATCAATGAGCTTTCCGCTCACGGAAAGCGATGGGGTGTAGTGACCACAACTAGTCACTCCAATTGGGATAGTTTGTGGAAGCAGGTATTGGAAAGTCAAATTTCAACTGAGCCAGCAGTGGTGATCTGTGGCGAGGATGTGCAGCTTAAAAAGCCAGACCCACAGGCATATCTACTAGCAATAAAAAAATTAGGGGCTGATCAAACTACTTGTATTGCTGTAGAGGATTCGGGTAATGGCTTACTAGCAGCATGGAATGCAGGTATTGACGTACTTGTAGTACGAAGCCAATTTTTTTCTGATGGCGATTTTTCACTTGCCAAAGTCATTGCTGATGACTTCTCTCAGTTGAACCCTAGTTACTAATTTTAGTGTTGAAAGGTAAGAATACATATGACAATTAAAGTGGCAATCAATGGATATGGACGAATTGGGCGCATGATGTTGCGGGCAATTTATGAAGAGAAATTTAATGACATTAAAGTCGTAGCAATTAATGGTTTGGGTGGAATTGATATGAATGCCCATTTAACCCAATACGATTCTGCCCACGGTCGTTTTCCAGGCACAGTTGAGGTTGATGGTGATCACATAATCATCAACGGCGATCGGATCAAAATATTTTCTACACGCAACCCTCAAGAGACTCCCTGGGGTGAATATGATGTCGACGTAGTTCTTGAATGTTCCGGTGTATTCACGTCCAAAGAAAAGGCTATGGTGCACATCGAACAAGGGGCTAAAAAGGTATTAATTTCAGCGCCTGGAGAGAAGGATGTTGATGCTACGATTGTATATGGTGTTAATCATCAATCATTAAAGCCATCAGACATTGTTGTTTCAAATGCTAGCTGTACAACGAACTGCTTAGCTCCTATTGTCAAGCCGCTATTAGACAGTATCGGTATTGAGTCTGGCTTAATGACCACCATTCATGCATTTACCAATGATCAGGTGTTAACCGATGTTTATCACAAGGATATGCGCCGTGCGCGTTCTGCGGTGAGCAGCATGATCCCAACTAAAACTGGCGCTGCTAAAGCGGTTGGACTTGTTTTACCTCAATTGCAGGGTAAGTTTGATGGTTTTGCTATGCGTGTCCCCGTCATTAATGTTTCTGTTGTTGATTTAACTTTTATCCCCACTCGCAAAACAAGTGCAGATGAAGTTAATGCTTTATTGAAGGATGCTAGTGAGGGCTCGCTCAAAGGAGTGCTTGGATATAACACCTTGCCGCTTGTATCCATTGACTTTAATCACAATCCATTACCTAGTATCTTTGATAGCACGCAGACACGGGTATCCAAAGATGGCAATTTGGTAAAAGTATTATCTTGGTATGACAATGAATGGGGATACAGTTGTCAAATGCTTCGGGCAACGAAAGCGTTGATGGCTGTTTAATAAGAGTATCTATATGGGGAAATTTCAGTGAACAAAGACTACATCATTGCACCATCCATTCTATCTGCTGACTTCGCAAGATTGGGCGATGAGGTTAAGAATGTTTTGGATGCAGGTGCCGATTGGATTCATTTTGATGTAATGGATAATCACTATGTTCCCAATCTCACAATTGGCCCCTTAGTTTGTGAAGCGATTCGGTCATATGCCATTAAAGATGGCAAACCAGCATGTATCGATGTCCATCTAATGGTTGAGCCTGTTGATCGGATCATTCCTGATTTTGCTAAAGCCGGCGCCAATTTGATCAGCTTTCATCCCGAGGCTAGCGCTCATATTGATCGCACCTTAGGTCTTATTCAAGACTGTGGCTGTCAAGCAGGCATCACCTTAAACCCAGCAACACCCTTGAGTTACCTTGAATACATTCTAGATAAAGTGGACTTAATACTCCTAATGTCTGTCAACCCTGGTTTTGGTGGCCAATCTTTCATTCCTTCAACCTTGGAAAAGTTGAAGTCAGTCAGAAGTATGCTGAATGCTTATGAAGCGAATGGGGGCAAGAAAATTCGTTTAGAGGTAGACGGGGGAGTGAATGCCAACAATATTGCGCAAATTGCCCAGTCCGGAGCAGATACTTTTGTGGCAGGCTCTGCAATTTATTCAAAACCTGACTATAAGGCAGTCATAGATTCAATGAGAGAGGCTCTAAAGGCAGCATAAAGACTATATTGAGTATAGAATTTTCTCTTACTCGGAGCTTCCTCTTAAATGATTAAATTAAACACATCAGAAGTTCCCTTAGTTGAGGATATTCGGCTTTTGGGAAAGATTCTTGGCGATATCATTCGTGAACAAGAGGGTGATGTCGTTTATGGCCTAGTAGAAAAAGTTCGAAAACTCTCGGTTTCATTTCATCGAGATGCTAATCAGAAAGCTAATCATGAGTTAGCTAAACTGCTCAAAGGCTTAAGCAGTGATAATGCGATGAAAGTTTTGAGGGCTTTTACGTACTTTAGTCATCTAGCTAACTTAGCCGAGGACCGTCACTACATCAGACGTCGCTTATCTTATGAGCGCATGGGAAGCTATCAGGATGGTAGCATTTCTACGGCTCTTAAAAAACTGCATGCTGCTGGGGTCTCTAATAAGGAAATCTCCAAGACTCTACAAGGTAGTTTTATTTCTCCCGTTCTGACAGCTCACCCTACAGAAGTTCAGAGAACGAGCATATTAGAAGCCGAAAGAGATATTGCGAACTTATTAACACTGCGTGATCAAATTAAAGAATCATCACGGGCAAATCATTCTGATAAAGACATTTTGCTCGTTAAAGAACTCAAGGCCAATGAAGAGTTTATCCGCGCTCGTGTACTGCAGCTTTGGCACACCCGATTACTACGTTTTACTAAACTTACTGTTGCAGACGAAATTGAAAATGCCTTGTCTTACTACGAGACAACTTTCTTAAAAGAAATTCCTAAGATTTATACGCAGTTAGAAGATTCTTTGGAGGGAAACTCCGTTGCCAGTTTTCTGAAGATGGGTCAGTGGATTGGTGGTGATCGGGATGGCAATCCAAATGTCAGTGCAAAAACCCTGGAATATGCCATCTCAAGACAAGCTGAGTTGGTATTAAGACACTACTTAACTGAAATTCATTATTTAGGTAGAGAGCTATCGGTATCCGCTTTGCTTTTGAAGTTCCCTAAACCGATGCGTGAATTAGCTGCTGCCTCTCCTGATACAAATGAACATCGCCAAGATGAGCCCTATCGCAGAGCGCTTACCGGAATATATTCTAGACTTGCAGCCACTCTCAAGATGCTCACTGGTACTGATGCTGCTAGACATGCGGTAGCCCCCCAAAACCCCTATATTTATTCTGAAGAGTTTTTATCTGACCTAAAAATTATTGAGGATTCATTGGTTTCACAGGGTGCAAAAGCCTTAGTTGATCGTCGCTTGAGAGGGTTAATGAGGGCGGTTGAGGTATTTGGCTTTCACTTGGCAACCATTGATTTGCGGCAAAGTTCTGATATGCATGAGGCCGTTCTGGCTGAGTTACTCGATGTGTCTTTGATCGAGAATAACTATTCAAGTTTATCGGAGTTGGATAAACAAGCACTCTTGTTGTCCTTGTTAAGTGATCCGCGGGGTTTACGTGTTGTAGGTCATCAATACTCTGATTTTTTGCTAGCAGAGCTTGCGATTTTTGAGATGGCCAAAAAGGTGCACCATGCATACGGCGAGAATTCTATTCGCCACTATATTATTAGCCACACAGAAACAGTGAGCGATCTTTTAGAAGTGCTACTTCTCCAGAAAGAGGTTGGTCTACTGCATGGAACTTTAGGAAAAAAAGCTTCGACTGACTTAATCGTTGTGCCACTGTTTGAGACTATCGCGGACTTACGAAATGCAGCCCCAATTATGCAAGCCTTTTACGCTCTCCCGGGCATATTGAACTTGGTAAAGCGATCGGGTGCGGAGCAGGACATTATGCTGGGCTACTCTGATTCCAATAAGGATGGCGGTATCGTTACTAGTAACTGGGAGTTGTATTGCGCCGAGCTTGCCTTGGTGAAAGTATTTGAACCCCTGGAGTTGCAGCATGGTGTAAAGCTGCGTTTATTTCATGGAAGAGGTGGCACTGTTGGACGTGGTGGGGGTCCAAGCTATGAAGCCATTTTGGCGCAACCCCCCGGTACTGTCCGAGGGCAAATTCGTCTAACGGAGCAGGGGGAGGTTATTGGATCTAAATATGCCAATCCAGAGATTGGAAGGCGGAATTTAGAAACTTTAGTTGCGGCAACCCTGGAAGCTACTTTATTGAAACCAAGCAAGCAAGCAAGCAAAGCCTTTTTAAATGCAGCTGCAAGTATTTCGCAATCTAGTATGAGTGCCTATCGTCGTCTAGTTTATGAGACTCCAGGGTTTGCAGAGTACTTTTTTAATGCAACACCAATTCGTGAAATTGCGAAGCTCAATATTGGCTCTCGCCCGGCAAGTCGTAAGGCTGGTCAAAAAATAGAGGATCTCAGAGCAATTCCCTGGGGATTTAGCTGGGGCCAATGTCGTCTTACCCTACCTGGCTGGTTTGGTTTTGGCTCTGCCGTTCAGGAATTCATACATCGTGACAATGCTTCCGAGAAAAAAGCTGCACTAGCGTTGCTGAAAAAAATGTATAAGGAGTGGCCCTTTTTTAGAACCTTGCTTTCTAATATGGATATGGCGCTAGCTAAGAGTGACTTAGCGCTTGCCTCCAGATACAGTGAACTAGTCCCAGATATTCGCTTGCGCAAGAAGATCTTTCATGCCATTGAATTGGAATGGAATAAGACCGTAGAAGCGCTTACCCTCATTACGGGGGAGAAGATGCGCTTAGCAAGTAATCCAGCCTTAGCCCGGTCTATCCGCAATCGCTTTCCCTATATTGACCCTCTACATCACTTGCAGATTGAATTGGTCAGACGCTATCGAGCCGGTAAGCATGATGAGCGAGTGCAGCGCGGAATACATATAGCCATTAATGGTATCGCTGCAGGTTTGCGCAATACTGGTTAGCGTAAAAATAGGGGGGGTATGCCGTGACATACCATCTAAAGCTATTCCCCTTAATTCTCCGTAGATTTAATGAGCTTACTTTCTCTTACTTGCAGTTTTGCTTGGAGTGCTAGTAGCCTTATTTGCATTTTGCATATTGCTTTGTGCAACTTCAACAGCGTGTTTTACTGCCTTCTGACTGGTTTCAAAGACATTCGTTGCAGAAGCAATCGCTTGTTTCATTGCGGTTACAGCAACATCTGATCCAGGAGGGGCGTTTTTGGTCCAATCTTCCACTAAGGCATTGATTTTTCTTTGACCTTCTTGAAATTCCTGTTCTGCAGTCTTGGTAAAGTTGGCTTGAGTTTCATGAGCGAGCTCGTAGAGATGGCGGCTATAGGCCATGATTTTTTCTGCCATTGGTTGAACCGCTTCAGCCTGGTGTGCGAGGAGTTGTTGAATATCTTTAACCTCAAGTGCTTTTTTGGCGTTTGACATGCTGTCACTTAAGCTTTGCTTAGCAATTTGCATGTTGAGTTCTACTAATTTTTCAATACTCTGAAGTGCTTGACTCGTTAGCCCGCTCAGGGTTTCTAGATTAGCTTTGTGTGCTGCTGCAATTTGTTCTGGTGTTAAGTTCATATCAATACCTTTATCTCATCTTTGTATCTACGAATATTTTGCGCCTAGTTTTGCTTTTTAGCTTCTGCTAATTCATTATAAATATTTTATATTGCATCGCAACAAGAAAATGACAGGTTTTAGCAGGCAAATTGATGGGTAAGAAAAAGTTCTGAGCATTTGCATAAGCAAATGAGCCTAAAATCGAAGTTTGAATAAAAAAGCCACTATTTTCAATAAGTTATTAATGTCTGTGAAGTTAGAAAATCTGATTGCTCCACTATTTGTTCTGATATGGAGCACGGGGTTTGTTATTGCGCGCATGGCCATGCCATACGTTGAGCCAGCTACCTTCCTGTCCTGGCGTTTTGCTGGGGTCTTGATGGCAATGGTGTTCCTCAGCTTGATTTGGAAAATGGCTTGGCCAAGCAAATCGCAGATTGTGCACATCGCAATAGCAGGCTTGTTATTGCAGTTTGGCTATCTCATGGGTGTTTGGTTTGCTGTCTACCTCGGCATGACCGCAGGACTAATTGCCATCATTGTAGGTTTGCAACCCATCCTAACTGCCTGGTTTGCTGCCTGGATATCTGAGACTGTGAGTGTCAGGCAATGGGTGGGTCTAGGGTTTGGTTTTGCTGGAGTGGCTTTGGTTGTGGCTGAAAAAATTGGCTTTGTCCAGATTCCGTTATCAAGCTATGCACTTGCTTTTGCTGCCTTGCTGTCCATTACTTTTGGCACCCTCTATCAGAAAAAATATTGTCCTGTATTTGATTTACGGGCAGGCTCTTCAATTCAGTTTGGAGTTTCGGCGGTTCCGAGCTTTGCGTGCATGTATTTCTTTGAATCAGGCGTAATGGTATGGAATGGACCCGTTATTTTTGCTTTGCTGTGGGCCATCTTTCCGCTCTCTATTGGGTCCATCAGCTTGCTATTTATGATGATCCGAAAGGGCGCCGCAACTAAAGTAACCAGCCTTTTGTATTTGACGCCGCCCACAACTGCTGCACTCGCTTGGCTGATATTTGATGAGCCATTTACGGTATTGATGGCAGTAGGGCTTGCGTTGACTATGACGGGGGTAGCCTTGGTTAATGCCCGTCAATCAAGGCCTGTGGCGACGATTGCCGAGTAAGATGGCGATTATTGCGATTATTTTGATGATTTGAGGGTAATAATCCTTAAGGACTCATAAAAGTTAATTATCATTCTGTATGTTTACCGTTTTTGAAGGCAAATTAGGGATGTTCTTGAATCGACTTTGGCCATTGGCGTTTGCCCTTGTACTTTCTACCAGCATCACCATTTCTACAAGTACCCTGGCCGCTCAGAAAGATTCTCAGAATACTAAGACATCGAAGACTTCATCCAAAACAGTGGTAAAGGTCGATGCTAAAAAGACTGCGAAAACAAATAAGAAATCTAAGGCCGTTAGAACAACGGTAACGCGAACAAGTGAGCCCGCTCCAGCAAGACCATCATTTGCTACTGCCCTGGGTCTGCGTGGTCAACATGATGACCTCAGCCTCAAGTCGAGTGTAGCAATGGTAGTTAATCAAGATACCAAAGAAGTGTATTTTGAGAAGAACCCATCTGTTAGTCTACCGATTGCTTCGATTACTAAGCTGATGACGGCCATGGTGGTGCTGGACTCAAAGTTACCTCTAGATGAGACCCTAGTAATTAATAGTGATGACGTTCAGAGTTATCGTAATTCACGTTTATCTGGTGGTACTGTCTTAACAAGGGAAGAGGCCCTGTTGCTAGCCTTGATGTCCTCTGAAAATCGAGCAGCCTATACCCTGGGCCGTAATTATCCTGGAGGCATGCCTGCTTTTATAAATGCGATGAATCGTAAAGCCAGAGAGATTGGAATGACCCATTCTCATTTTGCTGATCCAACTGGCTTACTCAGTGAAAATGTCGCTTCAGCAGAAGATCTTACCCGTTTGCTAAGCGCGGCTTATGAATATAAAGTCATTCGAGATTTTTCTACTTGGCCAGATTTGACCATGATGGTTGGTAAGCGTCCTCAGAAATTTGTAAACACCAATCGCTTAGTTCGAGCGGGCGATATGAATATTGGTTTACAAAAAACCGGCTTTATTAATGCCGCTGGAAGATGCTTAGTGATGCAAGCCAAGGTGAACAATACGCCTCTCTTATTGGTATTTCTTGATTCAGTTGGAACCCAATCGCGTTTTGCAGATGCCGTTAGAGTTAAAGATTGGTATGAGCGTATGCCAGCCGGAGAGCCTCATCCTATTCGACGCTTGATGTAGGCTCTGTATGCATCAAAAATTACGAGCTGGATTCGGTTATTTTCGGTTTATAGCCCATGCCTTTTGATATTTGCAGTGCTGTATCTTGTAAAAGTTTGACCCAGTCTGATTGAATGCGGTCAGTAGGGGAGCTCAGAGAGAGTCCTGCAACCAACTTGCCACTGTCATCCAGAATTTCTGCGGCAACACAGCTCACACCCAGCTCCAACTCTTCATTGTCGCGCGCATGACCCATTTTTCTGACCTGGTTGAGCTCATCATCTAACTTAGCGGGCTCAGTAATGCTATTGCGAGTATGCCCAGAAAGGCCTGTACGAGTAACATACGCTCTAACTTGATTAGGGTCATCACTGGCCAAGAACAGCTTTCCGACAGAAGTTAAATGCAGAGGGGCTCGGCCTCCAATAGCACGCACAACTTGCATGCCAGAGCGCTCGCTATATGCGCGATCAATATAGACAATCTCATCGCCTTGACGAACTGAGAGATTAATTGTTTCCCCGGTAATCTTATGTAAAGCCCTCATGGGTGCCTGAGCAGCTTCGCGCACTGATAGTCTTGCTTTCACTAAGTTACCCAGCTCCAACAATTTGAGGCCTAGGCGATAGGTGCCTCCGTCGCCACGCTCAACTAGCCTGCAGGCTACTAAGTCGTTCAGAATTCGATGTGCTGTAGATGGGTGTAATTCAGTTTCTTCGGCTAATACTTTGAGGCTGGTTGAATCCTCATGCATTGCTAAGGCGTCGAGCAAATTCATCATGCGGTCTACCACCTGAATGGCAGTTTTGCCTGCTTCACCAGGTACTTTTGTAACTTTTGCAGATTTCCCAGTAGTCATAGGCAATATTGTAGCTAATTTTTACAGAAAATTGCACAATATGAAATCAACGCCTTTGCGATGCTCTTAATGCCCGGGATGCAACAATTTTTTAGGATACTTTGAGTGCTGCAGCGCACTCTGATATGAGTTTGGGTCCACGGTAGATGAGGCCACTATAGAGCTGAATCAAACTTGCGCCAGCCTCTATCTTCTCCTTGGCATCATGAGACGACATAATTCCACCAACCCCAATGATAGGAATCTGATTACCTAAGCGCTCCTTGAGTAAGCGGATGATCTGGTTTGAGGATTCGCGAACGGGGGCACCCGATAGGCCGCCGGCTTCATTACCAAAAGGGAGGTTTTTGACAGCCTCTCGCGCAATGGTGGTGTTAGTGGCGATGATGGCGTCGATTTGAAATTCCAATAAGAGATCAGCAATAAAACTAATATCTTGAGCATCTAAATCTGGTGCAATTTTGAGAAATAATGGCTTGCGAATACCGTAGCGATCGCTCAAGCTTTTACGAGCCAGGTCAACAGAAGAAAGCAGTGAGCGGAGCATTTCCTCGCCTTGCAGGGCGCGAAGATTTTGAGTGTTTGGCGAAGAAATATTAATAGTGATGTAAGTAGCGGTTTCATAGACGGCTTGCATTGCAGTGACATAGTCGCTTGCAGCATCTTCAATAGGTGTACTTGCATTCTTGCCAATATTTAAACCTACGATACCACCTTTTTGCCAAAACTCAGATTGACGAACTCTTTTAACGCAGGCATCAACACCATCATTATTAAAGCCCATGCGATTAATAATGCCCTTTGCTTGTGGAAGTCGAAACATTCTAGGCTTAGGATTGCCCGCCTGCGGCTTGGGAGTCACGGTGCCGATTTCTAAAAAACCAAAGCCAAGACTTGCTAAGGCATCAATATGTTGACCGTCTTTATCTAAACCAGCTGCAAGGCCCACTGGATTGGGAAAGGTAATGCCGCAAACGATACGAGGATCAGATGCTGGTTGATCGATAAAGCAGCGCAATAAACCCCAACGCTGGGCTCTATCGAGATTGCTTAGCGTAATACGATGAGCCTCTTCTGGGTCAAGGGAAAAAAGCCAAGGGCGTAAAAGAGGGTAGCTATCAATCATAAGGTGACATTATCACGCAAGGATAGCTTGCCAATGATCATCGACTAAACCCTCTATTGGCTGAAACTTAGCTTTGTAGGACATTTTCTCGCTATCCCGAATGAAGTAGCCAAGGTAGAGGTAGGGCAACTGCAGCTCAACTGCTTGCCCAATTTGCCACAATATGCTGAAAGTGCCATAGCTAGCAGAGGGATTGCTTGTGTCAAAAAAAGTGTAGACCGACGAAATTCCATTTTCAAGAATATCAATCATACTGACCATGCGTAACTTACCAGGGTGAGCGTCATGAGGCCCGTCGCGGAACTCAACAATGCGAGAGTTGACTCGACTTTGTAATAAAAATTGCATGTATTGATCTTGGTCGTCGCGATCCATATCGCCGTCCGCATGGCGCGTATTTTGATATTGTTGATAGAGCTCATAATGCTCTTCTTGATAGCCTAGATTTAATACGCGAATATCCAGCCCTTGGTTTCTTTTTAGAGAGCGACGTTGACTTCTATTGGCCTGAAACTTTGCTACTGGAATACGGGTAGCAATGCAGGCACGACATTCATCACAATAGGGGCGGTAGGTGTATAGGCCGCTACGACGAAATCCTGCATTGACTAGATCGCCATAGAGTCCAGCATGAATTAAATGGGATGGAGTAGCTACTTGTGAGCGAGCAATTTTCCCAGGTAGATAACTACAGGGGTAGGGTGCAGTTGCATAAAACTGCAAAGTTGTTAAAGGTAGCTCTTTTAGCTGTGTCATAACCAGTGACCCAGTATCTCTTTATTAAAAATCCATGGAAGCTCTATATTAGTTTGCTTTAGCGCTTTGTGCAGGCGATCCAAAAATAGTTCGCGCTTGATGGGTGCAGCACCGAGTGAGTGAAGATGCGCCGTTTCTTGCTGACAATCAATCATTTCTACGGCGTGCTGGTCGCACCAGGCACAAAGAGCTGCCAATGCTAATTTAGAGGCATCTGATTGATGGCTAAACATAGATTCTCCAAATACCATGGCACCAAAGGCGACACAATATAAGCCTCCAATCAGTTGCCCATCATCAACAATGGCGATGCTATGAGCGTGACCCTCTTCATGGAGTCTTGTATAGGCGTCCATGATTTCATGGGTAATCCAAGTGCCATCTTGATCTTTCCTTTTAGCGGTAGCACAAGAACGAACAACTCCGGGGAAGTCATAATTAACCCAAATGGATTTACTTGGATCGTTTAAGAAATGTCTTATCGTCTTTTTAAGTGAGTCATGGCATTTGAAATTTGATGGTCTAAGCACCATGCGTGGGTTGGGCGACCACCATAGAACTGGTTGGTTATCTGAGTACCAAGGGAAAATGCCCAATTGATAAGCTCTAGCAAGTTGACCTGGGTAAATACGCTCACTCACAGCAATCAACCCCGGAACACTAGGATCAGGATCAGGAGAAATCAGGGGATTGGGGAAGGGGTCGTGAGCACCTAACCAAGCAATATTGCTCATAGTTATGCGCCTACCTAAATTTTCTCAGTGCGCAGGATATCTCTTGTTCTGACAGCTATATTTGCATCAGGGTGAAGTAAGCCTGCTGCTCGATCAGCAAAAAACCATTCAAGCGTTTGTTTTACAGTTGGAAAGGCAATGTCCTTCCAAGGTATTTCATGTTCATAAAACAGAGCTACCTCAAGACTTTCTTCGCCAGCACAAAAATCTGGCCGATGCATCTGGGCTAAATAAAAGAGATGTACTTGTTCTGCATGAGGAACATTCAATAGTGAATAGAGCGGCCCAATTTCTACTATCGCTCCAGCTTCCTCTTCGGTTTCGCGTGCAGCCCCAGCACTGGTGCTCTCGCCAAGCTCCATAAAACCTGCTGGTAGAGTCCAATAGCCATGACGTGGTTCTATAGCTCGTTTACATAGTAAAACTTGATCTCCATAAATCGGAATGCTGCCAACGACATTACGTGGATTAAAGTAATGAATCACACCGCAAGATTCGCAGACGTGACGCTCGCGAGAATCATCCGCTGGAACTTTAATCGTTATAGGCGAGGCGCAGTTGGAGCAGAACTTCATGCTTACTTTCTATAGATAGGCTGGAATAAGGCCACGCAATGCATTAGTTAGCATAATAGCCTTAGCGCTCTTTACATCTTCAATAGTAAGGTTAGCTTCATGGGCATTCCATTGCGCATCACTCAGAATGATGGAGCGCATAACGCCGGGTAAGACCCCGGCTGAAACTGGTGGGGTCAGCCATGTGTTGTCATCGGTAGGCTTTATAAAAATACTGGAACGACCACCTTCAGTAACATAGCCTTGTTCATTGGTGAAAAGTGCATCAAATCCACCTAGAGATTGCGCTTTTTGCCATGCCTCATCATAAGCATCTCTACTGCTTACTTTATGTTGTAACAAGATATTTCCAGAGTGCATGATTGCATCCTTTGGGTTATGCAAAATATCTTTTGCCCAGAATACCTTTACTTTTTCATCAATTGCTGTAAGTGGACTTAATTGGCACGACACAACTCCACTAGTCTCTAGGTCAATCCTCAAGCGATATTGCTTAGATTGATCGCATTTGCTACATGCTGTTTTAATCGCCTGACTAACATAATCTCTTGATAGAGGAATCCCAAGTGCTATAGCAGAATGTTCAAGACGGTTAAGGTGACGTTTAAGTTGTACAGGCTCACCATTAGATATAAGGATAGTTTCAAATAAACCTACCTCACTTGGTAGTTTGCTTAAGAACCTTGCCTTAATATGACATTCTTCCCACTCTTGCCGTGCATCTGAATCAATCGTAATGCCAGCACCCACGCCCAAAGTAAATCTGGATGCCTGAGTTTGTGTATCGCGCTGAATTTCCACTGTACGAATAGGTACGCTCAGCGCAAAGTCGCCACTAGGATCGATCCAACCTAAAGCGCCACAGTAATAGCCTCTATCAGTTGGCTCTAGCTCTTGAATGATTTCCATGCTACGTTTTTTAGGTGCTCCGGTCACCGATCCACAAGGAAATACAGCATTCAGAACATCAAGCAATTGAATATTGGGTTTTGCTTGAGCCTGAACTGTTGATGTCATCTGCAGAACATCTCCATGTCTGGCAACCTCAAATAAATGCGGCACTTTAACCGTCCCTGGTAATGCGAGCCTACTCAAATCGTTGCGTAATAGGTCGACAATCATGACATTTTCAGCCTGATTCTTGCTGTCATTGCAAAGTTGTGTTGCAGAGTCGCTCAAGGCATTGGCTGTGCCTTTCATTGGCATGGCTGTTAAGGTGTCACCATTGCGTTGAATAAATAGTTCTGGGGATTGGGAAAGAATATAGTTTTCACCATCTTCAATATAAGCACCGAACCTTCCTGGCTGGCGTTCTCTTAAACGCTTGTATAGCGCCAATGGCTCGCCATAGGTATCACCAGTAATTCGATAGGTGTGATTAATTTGATAGCAATCCCCACTCCTAATGTATTCATGAATAGTTGAAATGTCTTGAGAGAACTGCTCTTCGTTAAGAGATTGATGAAGATTAGCAACCCCTGATATGGCTGGATGTTGATCTGATCTGGCGAGTTGATGGTTTAGAAAAATATCAACTTGCTCTTTACTTAAAGATTCATAAGAATCAAATGCCCAGGCTGCAATGATGGGGTGAACTGGTGCATTTTGATTATTGGTAATTCTGCAAGGTAACTTATGAATGTAGCATCCAAGCTCATAAGCAAAAGCGGCTACTAAGAATTGGCCTTGATGCAGCGCTTCTTGGATTTCAGATAGGCACTGCTCAATACAATTTATATCCTCTTCATCGCAGCTTGAAGCGTAAATACTCCAACTACGAAGTGGCTGATGGTAAAGTCGGCTCGATGGCTTTAGCGAAGTGCTTTGAGCATCATCGAGCAGAATCATCATCGGAAAAAAGATGGGTTGGATTATTTCAATACAGTGGCTGATTCGATAGTGACAGTTTTACTTGGGACGTCCGCCATGCGACCCATTTTTGGTGCAGTGGTAACCATGGTGGGAACTTTACGAATGTCATCAATCGTTTGCATGCCAGAAATTACTTTGCCAAATACGGTGTAACCATTACCCATAGCATTGGGGTAATTTAAGCCCTCATTATCTTTGACATTAATAAAAAACTGAGCCGTAGCTGAATCAGGATCGGAGGTGCGAGCCATCGCAATGGTGTACGTTTGATTCTTCAAACCATTTTGCGCCTCTGAAACTACTGGAGGATTGGTAGGTTTTTGGACTAAGTCAGGTGTAAAGCCACCACCCTGAATCATGAAACCATTAATCACTCTATGAAAAATAGTGCTGTTATAAAAGCCACTATTGACGTAGTTTAAAAAATTGGCAGTCGTCTTTGGTGCCTTCTCTGAGTTGAGCTCGACGACAAAGTTCCCCATGGTGGTTTTAAATTCAACTTTTGGCCCAGCAAATGCACTGAGGCTGCTTAAGCAAGTAGCAGCAAATATGATGGAAGCGACGATTTTGCGCATGATCTTAGTCCTATTGAAGAATGTTGATTTATATCGGTTGATTGTATTGGGATAAGGCTGTTGCTGCAGTCTATAGTCCTGATGGCATATTTTTGGCATGCAAGTAAGCGGGTGCTTCGAACATGGCTGGATTGGCGAGATAGTCCAGCACCCAATCAATCGTATCGAGCCCCCAAAAGCATTGACCATTCATTGCTAATGCGGGTACTCCGAATGCACCAGCATGTTTGGCCAAGTTGGTATTTGCAATGAGTTTTTCTTTAGCTGCAAGACTATCTGGCTTTGGGGTTTGGGCAGATAAACCTAGGTATTCACAAAACTGAGGCCAGGATAGATTAGGATCTTTGCCTTCTAACCAAACATAATCAAAGGCGCGTTCCACCAAATACCAGCTTGCATTTTCTTGGGCCAATAAGCGCTGTGGTGCAACAGTCATGAACGGGTGATGTTCTGGAAATTGAAATGGGATTCCTAATTTTTCAGCTA
>JACCDH011317574.1_pt1 | contig 28628 bp, 20 predicted proteins | sample 7442481 | NCBI WGS metagenome assembly JACCDH01 (sample SAMN15323433, study PRJNA562643) | freshwater metagenome | isolation source: river surface water | place: USA:Blue River Watershed | collected 2017-08-15 | reverse complement strand
GTAGCCATTGTAAAAAAGGTGACCTCGGTTTCCGTTGACGATGAGCTCACCGTTTTCAACACGGAAAGAGGCGGGATTTTCGCTGATTTTCCAGTTATTGAGGTCTTGGCCATTGAATAGGTCGATCCATTGGGCATGGGAGGCGAAGCTTGCTAAAAGCAAGAGGATACATAGTTTTTTCATGGGGATAGGTTTAGGATAATGAAGTTAAAAAAGTTTCGGGACTCACAACTAAGATGACCGATTTTTTGAAGTCCTTTTCATTTCGAGTAAGGATGACTGGGATATTATTTTCAAGGTTAGGCTTAATAGGGTTTACCTAAATATCATCAAAAAAATGCCCACTTTAAAACCTAAAACCTTTAGTGTAAAAGTTCAAGGATAATAAATCAAAAATTAATTTAATACAAGAACAGATTGTTTATTGCCAATTATTTGAGCTTCCTGTGGTCTTTGAAAGTCTTTATTTGAGATATAGGGAATGCCTTCATTGGGATCATTTAAATACGTTTCCATTTCTTGTAAGGTTATCTTCCCATCTGTATTTAAATCGGCAATACCTTTTAGACCCTTTAAAAAAAAGTATGTAAATAATCCATGCTGCATCTCGGGATACCAATTTGAGACCTGATCATTTTTGGAAGACATAAAAATCGCACTTTTTTCATCACTAAAAATATCGATTTTAGGCTTTATGGTTAGCGGACTTGCATTGGTTACTAAAGAAGTCCCATCACCAGATTGTCCGGAAAAACAAGCGTCTATAACCACTGTTTTCTTGGCAGCATTTAAGGAGTTTATATCTGCAAAAAATTCATTTATTGCATATGCATTGATGTCAGTTAAATAATTGGGATTTGCATCGTATGGAACCAAATAAGCGGAATTTCCATTATTCAGACTGGGCGCCCCATGGCCAACATAATAGATAAATAACTCTGATTTACCATCTGGTCGTAATATCCTTTTAAAATAATCTTTTAAAAAAGTCTTTAAATATCCTGCTGTTGGGATTTCATCCATTGATTTAGGGTAAATGTTTTTAGGATCATACCCTAACCGTTTAATCAAATATTCCCGCATGAGTAATGCATCTTTCTTAGCATATTTCATTTTGGGGATAGACGGATTTTGATAATCACTTACAGAAATCAAAAATGCAATCCCATTAGGGTTTTTGATTTTTGTTTCAGTGATATTTTCCTCAATATCAATTAATCTTTTTTTATTATTTGAAGTGGGAAAAATTGCAATAACCTGCTTTTTTGAAGAAATACGAAAAGTATTACTTTGGAATTCAATGGAATTTTGACCTATCGCAATTCTTGAGATGAAACAAGCAACAAAAAAAATTAAAAACTTAAATAAATTCATGTGTTTCATGCAATCGATTTTTCAATTGAATCACAAATTTATCAAAACTATTGTGGTTTGATGCTCAATAAATTACCATTAAATAAATATTGAAATAAAATTATTTGTTAAGTAGTAAATTTAAAACTGCTTATGTGATGCTCTGTAAAGTTAAACAAATGGCAAAACATCTTTGTAAACAAAATTTATTTTAGAAATTTTGATAATCTTAATTAGGCCTCAACTATAACATTGCCATTTCTGAAAAATACCATGCAAAGATTCAAGCTATTCATTATACTTGTAACTTATCTTTCTTTTTTCGTCTCTTGCAATCCAGATGCTTTGATTCCAACAGGAACAGGCAATCAAACCACAATTGAAATAAATAAAATTCGAGATATTGCATTTAATTCTGCAACAATAGACATAACAATAAATTATCCCGAAGATCAAGTAATAAACTTAGTGGGCGTTAAATCAAATTCTTCAAACACGGTTACTACCATTATAAATGAGACCACAAATGCTGACAGGAAAGTAGCTAATGTGACAATACCAATGGTTAATCTTTCTCCCAACCTTGATTATACGGTAAAACCTTATGTAGAAATAGCCCTTAAATCTAATTTGAAAGACAAAGTATCTATTCCTGGATTAGAAAAAAGTTTTAAAACCAAGCAATTATATATTGAAAATGGCATCATAAAATGCCCTGAAGGCAGCCCTGGTATTGTTGGCATGTTAAATAATAAAAGAGTTGAAGTGGTGGATCGTTCACTATTAATCAAGCGTCGAGATGAAAACGCAGATTTGTCATGCTTATGCACGACAATTGTGACTGACATGACGGAATTATTTGCGGATAATTTTCCGGAATTTAATCAAGATATAACTAGCTGGGATTTAAGTAATGTGACATCTACCAGGGACATGTTCCGAAAGGCTTATAAGTTTAATCAGCCTATTGGAAATTGGGATGTAAGTAAAGTTGAAGATATGGCTGGGATGTTTTTTTTCGCGGAAAATTTTAACCAAAATTTAAGCAAATGGAACGTGTCTAATGTAAAAAAAATGCACTACATGTTCCGCGAAGCTAAAACGTTCAATGGTGATATAAGCACTTGGAATGTTGCAAAGGTTGATAATTTTTACTCAATGTTTTTAAATGCTTGGCAATTTAATCAGCCTATTGGAAATTGGAATACCAAGAGTGGGGTCGATTTTGGCGATTTGTTTTGGTGGGCACGTTCATTCAATCAACCTCTTAAGAATTGGGATATGGGAAATGCAACAAACCTAGCTGGCATGTTTAATGGGGCTATTTCCTTTAATCAGGATATTTCTAATTGGAATGTAAGCAATGTGAAACGGATGGATTGGACATTTAACAATGCGATAATTTTTAACCAACCGATAGGCAAATGGGATGTTAGCCAAGTAACAACGATGGATAACATGTTCAATCAAGCAACAAATTTTAATCAAAACATAACTAATTGGTGCGTCCCTCAGATTAAATCACAACCTACAAATTTTTCGACTAATAGTTCTTTGCCCGCTAAATATAAGCCGTCTTGGGGCAACTGCTTTGCTCCATTTCAAACAGTAACTTCAAAAACGGGACGTATTTGGATGGATCGCAATCTTGGTGCGAGCCAAGTAGCAACAAGTCCCAATGATGAGAATGCGTTTGGAGGATTATATCAATGGGGTAGAGCGACAGATGGTCATGAAAAACGAAATTCTGGGACAACTAGTCAAAAATCTGAATCGGATAGCCCCGGACATAATATGTTTATTACTACACCCGACTGGAATGATTGGAAAATCACAAGAAATGACAAATTATGGCAAGGGGTTAATAGCATAAATAATGTTTGTCCAACAGGATTTAGATTACCTACACAATCTGAGTGGGATGCCGAAATTAAAACATGGGATTCCAAAACTAGCGCTGGAGCATTTAATTCCCCACTAAAGTTAACTACGGTAGGAATGCGCAATTTCAATGGAGCAGGCGGAGTGGGAAATACAAGTACATATGGCTATTATTGGTCGAGTACGGTCATTGACCCGGGACCTCATTATTTGGTTTTCAGTAATGTTGATGCCTTAACCATTCATAATTTATTAAACAATCGCGCATTTGGTTTATCCGTTCGATGTATTCAAGATTAACAAATTACAGTATGAAAATTCTATCTCTAAGATTACTAATTATTTATTTTTCCCTTTTAGCCGCCACTTCAAAGGCCCAAAATTTTATTCCATTTCAAGGAATTGCTTTGGATGGAGCGGGTAAAGCCTTAGCAAGTAAAAAAATTGGAATTAGAATTTCTATTCTAAAAGATGGCGCTTCAGGCTCTGTTTCCTATGCAGAGAGTCAAACACCCACGACTGATAACAATGGTTTGTTTCAAGTCAATATTGGGTCAGGCACTGCCCTCACAAATACATTTGCTTCAATTGATTGGTCCACCCTTAATTATTTCTTGAAACTTGAAATGGACATAAATGGGGGAACCAGTTATGCTTTAGTTTCCACTACCCAAATGGGCTTTGTTCCTTTTGCTTTTTATGCTAAGAATGGAGGGGGCTCAAGTAGCACAGGGTCAGGAGTTACTGTAGATAGTAAAGGAAACGTAGCAGCTGGGGGTGCCAAATTATCTTCCATTACAACAGGTTTTTCCAATTATGCATTCAGTGATAATTCTTTAATAAAAACAACGACAGGAGACAGGAATGTGGCGATTGGTAATGGTGCCATGGTTGAAAATTCCACAGGTAGGTATAATACAGCTGTGGGCACAGATGCCTTGCAACAGAATACAATTGGACAGACCAATACGGCTATCGGTATGAGTGCTATAAGAACAAATACTACGGGTAGTGACAATACCGCATTAGGATTTTATAGTTTGCAAAATAATACAACTGGCGGCAATAATATTGCGATAGGAGCTAATTCGCTTAATAAAAACATAACGGGATCAGGTAGCATAGCCATAGGAAACTCAGCACTTTTATCTAACACCACTACAGGCGGAAACATTGCCATTGGAAATTTAAGTCTTTATTCAAATACAAAAGGCTATAATAACATAGCATTGGGGCATAATAACCTACAAGCCAATACTGAAGGAGCAGAAAATATTTCAATTGGACAAGGCTCTATGAAATCTAATTTGACAGGTGGGCAAAATATTTCCATAGGTACAAACGCATTATATGCGAATACATCAGGAATTGTTAATATCGCTTTAGGTTTGGGGGCTTTATCAAATAATACAACCGGGGGATACAACATAGGGATTTCTACTGGGGCATTAGGTGCTAATACAACGGGGCAGATGAATATCGCAATAGGTAAAGATGCATTATTGAAAAACACGACTGGTTATCACAATATTGCTATTGGATTTGAGTCTCAAATTACTAATACCACGGGTGCTGAAAATGTATCAATTGGAAGGGCAACTTTAAAGAATAATACAGGAGGTGCCAATAACGCATTTGGGTCTTTTACACTTGAAAATAACACAACAGGAACATTAAATACTGCAATGGGGAATAATAGTATGTCGAAAAATACAAGTGGGTTTTCAAACATAGCTATGGGGCATGGATCACTAAACAACAATACAATTGGAAGTGATAATGTAGCATTGGGAACTGAGGCATTAATTACCAATGTTGCTAAATCTCAACAGGTTGCTATTGGCACACAATCCATGTCATTTGCAAATAACTCAACAGAAGGTGGAGTGACAGCGAACACTGCTGTTGGATATAGGTCTCTAAGAGGTAGTACAAATCCAGCGGCCAACACGGGTACTTCAAATACGGCTATTGGTTTCGAATCCATGTTGAACAATTCAACGGGATATTCGAATGTGGCAGTTGGCGCTAGATCCCTAACATCAAATACCACTGGAATAGATAATAATGCCATTGGATTATTAGCACTAGGATTCAATACTACTGGAAAATCAAATAATGCTTTCGGAAGTGGTGCGCTGCAGAATAACTCAAACGGTGTAGAAAATCAAGCCTTTGGCCAAGGAGCATTATTTGAAAATACAACAGGTAATAATAATTTATCCATTGGGACTAATTCATTAAGAGCAAACAAAACCTCTAATGCAAATGTTGCGATTGGTTCGGTCGCACTTAACTTTCATACTACAGGGGATGGCAATATCGCGATTGGGCATAATGCGATGTATCAAGATGAAGGTTCGACAGAGACTATTGCGATAGGGTACAACAGTCTCTACAACTTAAAAAGTGGACAAAATACAGCCATAGGTAGTAGAACGCTATTTCAAAATACAAATGGATTTTTTCATACGGCCATAGGGGATGGTGCTGGAAGTAATACAACGGGAGGGTCGAATAGTATTTTTATTGGACATAATAGTCAAGGTTCCTCAGCTGTTGCATCCAATGAAATCACCTTTGGTGATTCTAACATCAAAGCCATTAGATCTGCTGTGACATCTATCACCTCTTTATCTGATGCGCGCGATAAAAAGAACATTCAAGACTTAAGTCTAGGATTAAACTTTATTCAAACGCTTAAACCGAGATCATTTCAGTGGGATAAGCGGGAATGGTATGCCGGAAATACATCCGATGGAAGTAAGATATCAAAAACGAATACTGCTGGTTTCATCGCACAGGAATTAGATGAAAGCCAACAAAAATTCCATGCTGACTGGTTGAATTTGGTCTATAAATCGAACCCGGAAAAACTAGAAGCTAATTATGGAAACCTCATTCCAGTTATCGTTAAAGCAATCCAGGATTTAAGTGAAGAAAATAAAGTATTAAAAGATGAAAATAAAAATATGAAGCTTGAAATCGAAAAACTAAAAAATAAGTGATGAGAAATTTTTATCTACTTTTTGCCTTTTTACTATTCGTGCAAACTCGTTCTTATTCGCAAAATTTTATTCCATTTCAAGGTATTGCTTTGGATGGAGTGGGTAAGGTGATTTCAGGTCAAAAAATTAGCTTGCGCTTATCAATTTTAAAAGATAATGCCAATGGGGCAATTTCATACGCTGAAAGTCATAACACAACTACAGACAAAAATGGCCTTTTTCAAATAAATATTGGCACAGGTAATACATTAACAAATAACTTTTCAAGTATTGATTGGTCGACTTTGAATTACTTTCTTAAAGTAGAAATGGATATATATGGAGGAAGTAATTATTTATTAATTTCAAATACAAAAATTGGTTCCGTGCCATTTGCCCTTTATTCTAACTCATCGAAGAAACCACCTGTATATCAAGCAATTGGAAATACATCTGATACATTACAAATAGAAGATAATGTAGATATCGTTGAAACCACTGATGGCAACTGGAAATTAGCATTTAAATTGCCTAAGCCTACTCAAGCAAATTCACTTTTAAGTCAAAGAAAAAACACTTCAATCTTAATTAATTGTAAGTCAACTTTTTCAATTTCCATTTTAAACACAAATTCCAATCTTCGAGATAATTTAATTCTCAATACTGGCGAATTTGCAATATTTTTATTTGATGGAGAAAAGTGGCTAAATACAGGAGGAAAATCTATTATAACAGATACAAAAAACAACATACACATAGGTTCAAACTCTCTAGAAAATTTAACCTCGGGATACCAAAATTTAGCGATAGGAAGTTTTGCTTTGAGTAAGAATACCACGGGTGCATTTAATGTAGGCGTGGGGAACAATGTACTTGAAAATACCACTTCAGGAAGCTGGAATACCGCAATAGGTGTACAGGCATTGAGAAATAATTCCATTGGAATTGCGAATGTATCTGTCGGTCAAGGTTCTTTATACTCCAATTCAATAAGTTCTCAAAATGTGGCAGTTGGAAGAGAAGCTTTGTATCAGAGTTTAACCTCAAATAATGTAGCAGTCGGAGATAGAACTATGTTTAATAATTCAACTGGAACCTCAAATACAGCCATTGGAGCTATTGCAGGATTAAACAATAAAAGTGGCTCAAATAATTTATTTCTTGGTTATGATTCTCAAAGCTCTACAGAAAATGCCTCAAATGAAATAAATTTAGGCAACGCCAATATACGTACCATCCGCTCTGCTGTTACCTCACTCACCTCTCTATCTGATGCGCGCGATAAAAAGAACATTCAAGACTTAAGCCTAGGATTAAACTTTATTCAAACGCTTAAACCGAGGTCATTTCAGTGGGATAAGAGGGATTGGTATGCAGGAAATTCATCCGATGGAAGTAGGATGGCAAAAACTGCCACTGCCGGATTTATTGCGCAGGAATTAGATGAAAGCCAACAAAAATTCAATGCTGATTGGTTGAATTTGGTCTATAAATCAAATCCGGAAAAACTAGAAGCTAATTACGGAAACCTTATTCCAATTCTTGTAAAGTCTATCCAAGAATTATTAGAAGAGCAAACTAAGCTACTTAAGCGAATTGAACAATTGGAATCTAAATTAAAATAAATGAAAAAAATCGTTTATACTTTGATATTACAAATCCTGATTATACAGGTTTATGGTCAATCGATTGTCGGCTCAAGCATCAATCCATTTCAGGGGTCGACAACCAATTTAATATTTACTGGGGGTGGAATCAATTCCAGTTCGCAAAGTTCTAATTATTATATCAGCCACGGAAACACATTCAATCTAAATAGTGCAGGTACTTGTGCTTCTGCGTTACCTACACTTACCTTAACAAATGGTTATGAGTTAAGTACACCTTTAGCAGGGACAAGTTATGAGTGGTATTTGAATGAAAAATTAATTCCAGGTGTCACATCACAAAGCATAAGGGCTACTGAATCTGGAAGATATGCGGTGAAAGTTAATATCTCAGCTTCCTGTACGAGTGCCATTTCAGAAAATATTTTTGTTAGTATTTTATCTACCATATATTTAGAGAATCTAGTTTCAATAGGTCCTAATCCATCAACTGATTTTGTTTCGATCCAATTTTCCGAGGATTTTGGAGATACCGTCAACCTAGAGGTATATGACTTTCAAGGAAGAACAATAATAAGTAAGAAGGGGGTATTGAATCTTGAACAAATTGATTTTAGATTATATCCTAAGGGTATTTACTTAATGAAAATCAATGGCAAGTATCAAGAAAAAATTATAAAACTATTGAAGAATTAATACCCCATGAGAGGTATTTGAGGGCATAAATTAATCTTTTATGCAACGTACTGACAAGCCGTGGCTTCTCCCATCATAGTCATTTGACCATGCTGAGTTCGGGGTAATGTCTAAATTCATTGGAAATGAAAACCCATTTGTGGTACTCGTCCAATAATGTCCAGATGAAGCAACTAAGTTTAGCGTATTTGTCATCCCATGTCTAAATCCCCCTAAAGTTAGTTTTAATGGGGAGGCGAAAGCCCCAGCAGAATTATTACTGGACCAAGTTGCTCTTTCAGCATCCCATTCTGATACGGTAGGTAACCTAAATCCAATAGGACATACATTGTTGATTCCATAGGTACCTTGCCATAAATTATTATTTTGTGGATTTCTCCAGTCCCAAGGTGCAGCGCTTGAAATAATAAAAAAATTACTCTCTGGCTGATCTGTAGGTGATAATTTTGTTGTAGTTCCCGAAGTGCGAGATTGATGTCCATCCGACCCTCTCCCCCATTGATATAAATCCCCAAAAGCCAATGCATCAGTCGGACTTGTTGCGACTTGACTGGCTCCTAAATTACGATCCATCCAGACACGTCCTGTTTTTGACACAACAGTGTTTACAGGAGCGCCCGTAGATAACTCTCCACTGAGTGTTGATCTTAATTCATTGGCATCCTGAATCCAATTGGCTTGATTTGAAGGCTTTTTCCAGAATAATCTCAAACCTTCTCCTCCCTCATTTTCTTGCATTCTGACTCTAAAATTATATATTTTGCCTGCAATCAAATTTGCTGTTCCCGTATGCGTACCAATTGCATATATTGGTGTAGGGCCATAGTTCCCTACTATGACTTTGCCATCCAAACTTAATTCTTGAGAATCATCACCCTCAAGGGTAAATGTATAAAGTCCTGTCTCTGAAGGAATGAAATAACCTGAAACATCCAAAGCAAAATAATCACCAGTAAGTTTACTATTTAAAATAGAATTTAATTCAGTGAATAGATACCAATTTAATAAATTTATACCCGTAGTATTGATCAAATTTGTTCCAGTATTTAAAATAGGTTTGTCTTTCAACAAATTGTCGAAATCTGTAGAATTTAAGGGGGAAATACCTGAAGTGCTTATAAATAATTTAAAATTCAAATATCCTGTTGCTGTTGGAAAAGATTGGGTTTGAAATGATTTTGCAAGTCCTAAAAATCTAATATTTGAATTAGAAGTATTATTCGACTCTCCTACCGAAATATCAGCGAAAGGCTTGATTGTATAGGTCTGTTTAGGCAATAAATTACCAACATTAACATTGACAGTAAGGGTTTGTTTAGTTCCATCAAGAATCGGGGTATTTGATACCGATTGCGACATACCAAAGCTATTCGATTGAATTCCTACCGTTTTCAGAGTTCTACCAACCGGATAATTAACTCGGACACCCACGACAGCTGAATTAAATCCTACAGAGCTTATTCCTAAAATTTCTACTGTCGCGTCATTGCCCGTACCCACAGGAATAAGAGCATCTTTATCACAAGAAACTAGACAAAAAATATAAAAAAGAATTAGAATTTTCCTCATTGAACAAATTGCTATTTGACAAGGTACAGGTACCTACGATCAACTTGGATTTTTTTGCGATTAATCCTGAATTTTTGTAACCACCTTTGAAACTGTTCACTTGGTAGACTTTTAGGCAAAAGCAATTCTTCTTTTTTCTCGGCAATCATCTTTCTATTGTCCGTCAACAATGGATTTGCGAAAGGTTCTTTTGAAAATAGAACATATAGTTTGTACTGTTCGGATTCATTGGATTTAGCCAATTTAAATTTCAGCTCATCCACAGCGCCTATTTCCTTCAAAAGATCATTGGACTTGGTAAAAAATAAATAATCCGTATCACGATTTACTTTTACACTTCCTTCATAGAGACGGCTGTTTTGATAGGGTAAAATTCTCGCTGTTTCACTTAGATTTGGGTCGTCCAAATATATTGCTAGATACCCATTTTCTGGAGATTTAAAATAGACGTAGAAATCCTGATCATCTTTGTAGAGTTCTGTTTTACAATTTAGTTTAGGACAATTTAACGTGTGGAATTCAAAAGCTATGGGGTCATTTTCTATCTCACGAATAAGCCCGTCAACTTTTACCTTTAGCCATTGCTCATCATTGATTATTTCAAATGTAAAAACAGGCTTACTATTATCTTTTATCCATTCCCCCTTAACAAAGGATTCTGAAATAAAACTAAATGAAGTTTTAGTTTGAATTTGATTACTATTGGTATTATTCTGCAAATAGGTCGAATTTCCATTCGAAATGATTCTTCCAAATGCATTTTCGATCGCAATGATTTTAGCTTGTTCTAAAGCAAATTCTTTTGCTTGGACAAGTGTTTGATTGGGCTCAATTCTAAAAGAATATTCACCTGTTGCATTTACCTCAACTTGAGCAAATGCAAACAGGCGAATACCTAAAAATAAAAGAATTAATAAACTACTTCTTAGTCTCTTCACTTTGACCATCAATGTAATTTTTAATTACACCCCGTTGAAAATTTTCTGGATTTAAGAATTTTTCATAACGCTTGCGAACATCATCCGTTTCCAATTGAAGTTCTGCTCTTGCCTCATCCAATAATTGCTTTTTGACTAAATCATAGTTATAGCCCAACAAAATTTGAACCTCTACATTTCCATTAGCCTGTACCGGTCGCAACACTTTAAATAAGGGTTGTACTCTACCTAATTTTTTAGACACTTTATTTGCAGAAACTTCTATCGTTTTAGTAACAGATGCCGCATCAATATTCGACATTTGATTGTTAGCAACATCTGACTCGATAACAGCCTTCATATTAGTTTCCACCAAACCAACTAATCTATTTTTAGCTAATTCAGTTGCTTGCATTTCAGCGGCTGCTTGAGTTTGAGCAATTGATGACCCATTGGCTATAATCCATTGAGGAAACCCTTCAGCATCCACTTCCGTTTGACGTCTAAAGGCTAAATCTAATTGATTACTCATTGGAGGGTTACCAGGAAAAATTTTCCAACCTTCCTTATCGTACTTTTTGGATTCTTTTTTTACGTTTCTTGATACTTTAACAAAACTGAATTTTTTCTTTGCAGCAAGTACTTTAGGATTTACTTTGGATGATTTACATTGCCAGGTAAAAACGGCAATTGTCAACAATAGCAAAAGTTTGAAATTTAGGTTTTTCATAATAAAAAAATTTGAGTTAATAATTATTTGTGTATGGCAATTAAATTGAAAATAAATTTTGAATGGGTGATTTCTTTAATGACAACCGAATCGGTATTTTTAAGTAACACATTCATGCAACTCTCGCACCCTTTTTCAGTTGTACCATAATATAGCCCAATTTTGATTAATCCAGAATATTCCTCAATAAAATCACACGAAAATGTCATCTTTCCGAGGTCGATATTTAAATTATTCGGAGTTAAATTTCCATTAACCATGAGTTTTTCAGAGTATGACTTGATTAATGAACTTAATTCTTGAAAGTTTTTAGCCTTAATGCTAAATCCGGGAACAACTTTAGCAACTTGTTGAATTTTAGGATTATCAACGATGCTTGATTTAGCATCGTCTAAATCTATTTTTATTGACTTGGTTTCTTTAATCAAAGGAGTCGTAGATACGACTGCAATATCCTTCACAGGTAATTTTTCGAAGGATAATTGATTTGATAAAGGTTTTAAAATAGCGATAAATTCTCCTTCTAAAGTTAAATTATTTAAACTTACTTCGATTTTTTTTCTTTCTCCAGGATAAACACGTTCCAAAGACGGATTAATATTTTCTTTCGGGATATCAATAATCAAATTATCCTCAAGTTGCTTTAGTTTCAATTCAATCTCGTATGGTTGATAATTCTCCGAATTAAAATCAAAGGAGATTTCGATTAAACCTCGATCAATATTGTAACCACTAACCAGGTTCGATACCACCTGACCTTGCAAATGAAAGGTCAATAAAACCGAAGCAAAAATTAGTAAAAATTTTGTCATTAATTTAATGGGATATGGGCAACGAAATTACGGATTTTAGGTAAAATATCTCTACCAAATTTATCTTAAATAACACTTAGATTCTAAAAAAAATTATTAAACGGTAAATTAAAAATCATGCTTTTTTTTTCGAAAAACTTCGAGTAATTTCCCATTCATTAATTAAAAAAAATGGTCTACAAACACTTTACATTCATTTTTCAAAAAGCAAATAAAAGCTTATTCTTTTTATTTGTTTTTTTATTTTCCTTTTGTTCGAATTCACTTTTCTCTCAACAAATAAGTGACATTGCTGTAACAGATGATTGGGAAGATGGAGGGACATTATTTGAAAATTCAGATCTTGCGGTCAACATAGAATTTAAATTAACCCGACGCGTTTGCGATTCCGCAAGTTTTAACTCAGGCAATAATTTATTTAGATTTAAAATTGCACAAAAAAAGGCTCCGCTAGGAATTGACAAATTTCTAGCATTCAAGATAGTTTATCAGGATTGTTTCAATCGATACATTTGCAAAACTGTTAATTTAAATATTGGGGCCAAAAGAAGAAATGACGTCTGGGACGGCGTACAACCATTAGCAGACCCAAATTCAGATAACTCTTTTAGGGGAAAAAAATTACTTATTGCGTTTATGGATGTTAAGGTGCGCCCTGACAGAGACCCAACCAAAGATTCAGAATGCGACCAGAATTCATTACCTAAAGAATTGCAGGCCCCCAAAATTGTTACAAAACCTCAAATCAATGACGATGAAGTTTCGGCACAAGAAAGGGCAAGAATACAAGCCGCTTCTAGGGCGATACAAAGACCTCGAAAAGCAGGCTTAAAAATTAAAGGCCCCAGCGGAATAATCGTAAAAGGACAAAAAATAAAGTTAGAAATTTCAGATCCACTAGAAACTGAATGGAATTGGTTTTTAGATGATTGCAATGGAGCGCTGATAAAGAGTTCATCCAACTTTATCGAGGTAAGTCCATACGAAGAGACCACCTATTTTGCTAAGCCAATTGTGAATAATTCTAATGTCGAATTGTGTCTAAGCTATCGGGTTGTTGTTGATACACTCGGAGAAGTAAGTAGGCCTGCCTCTGATATCATTGCTTCCAATAATGGTAAATTATGCAAAGGGGAAACTATCAAAATGTATACAATCGGTGGAAAATTGGGAACAAATGCTACTTGGCAGTGGTTTGCAGATGGGTGCTCTGGAAATCCTATTTTTGTTGGAGATACTTTATTAGCTTCTCCTGAAATAAACTACACTTATTATGTACGCGCAAGCGGCAAGTTTAATACTACAGATTGTATTGCAAGAAAAATCACCGTATTAAATCCAACTTTAAATAGGACAATCATCTCAAACAATGAAAGTGCTATTTGTTCAGGTTCAACAATAAAACTAAAAATTGGCGGATCAAAATCTGATAATGAAGGCCAATGGAAGTGGTATGATGGCAGCAATAAATTTATTGCCGCAGGCGATTCAATCAATTTAAAGCTTTTTGAAACGAGTAAAGTGTCTGCCCAATTAGAAGGCATTTGCATAAAGCCAATCGAATTACTTACTAACATTACAATTGCCAAGCAATCAATAATACCTAAATCGATTAATTCGAAATTCTCAAATCAAAAAACAATTAGTTTATCCATTTCAGGGGGAACATTGCGAGATGAGTCCAAATGGGTTTGGTATAAAAATGGCACCACGAAGGATAAAATCTTAGGTAGTGGTATGGATAGGATTTCTGATGATCAATATTTGAATGGGGATACTTATTTTTTACGTGCTGAAGGTTTATGTGATACAACCAAATTTATCACTCGAGATTCTATCCAGTATGAGAAAAACAGAATATTAGTTAACGTTGGTATAGTTCCGCTGGATATTAGTGGAATTCAAACATCCAAAACGTTAACCATATCTATCAGTAGAATTAAGGGTCGATTTGGGTGGTATGTGCGAGGTAAATATTCAATAGGATCTGCTGTATCATCTAGTTTAATTACAAATACCACGGATGATAAAGTAGCTAATTACGCAAGTAGTGTAAATTACTATAAGTTTACGAATTTAACTTCTACGTCTAGACTATCAGCTACTGCAGGTATCCATATTGGAATCACAAAAAATGCATTCATTAATATTGGGACAGGATATGGCGCAAGAAACCTGTATTGGGGAATCAATGAATTTTTGGCAGTCGACAATTCTGCCGTCGCTGGAAATTTATGGGCAAAAAATGTCAATTACAGCCCAAGCGGAATTGAAGCGGAAGGTGGTATTTCCTTATTGTTTAATCGGATAAATGTGAATGTAAATTATAGTATGTTAGGTTTAGCCTCTGGATCAAGTACATCGAAAAAATTCTCTGATATATCTCTAGGCGTGGGTTATAATTTCTGATATTGATAGTAATGAATTTAAAATACTTATTATTTTTTAACTTTTTGCTTTTTATATCATGTGACAAAGACCTGAGCGTACCCATTGGTAAAGGAAATTACATTAATGTAGGTTCTTCGGAAATATCATCAATTACTACGAATAGTGCCAAATGTAGCTTTGTAGTCAAAGACTTCAATGGAGAAAAGGTAATTGAACAAGGAATATGTTGGGATATTAATCAGAATCCAACACCAGCTAATAACAAAAATACATTTGAAGCCATTCCTGGGACTTATATTGGAAATTTAACCAACTTAACTCCCAATAAAACCTATTATGTAAGGCCATACATCAAACTCAGCACAGGTACCACAATGTTTGGTGATCAAAAATACTTTGTTACCAAAGATATTAGCACAGCCTCTTTCCAACAAACAACTGTAACGAATATTACCAAAGAGGGTGCGCAAGTAAATATAGCAATTTTAGACAACGGTGGAGCCCCTTTAAATGAATTAGGAATAGTCTATAGTACAAATTCTAATCCAACGCTCGCGGACACCAAAATTTCAATTGACGTTAAAACGAACACCTTTACAATCGCTCTAACAGGACTAAAAGCAAATACTACTTATTACGTAAGACCCTATGCAATTAATAGTAAAGGAATATCCCTTGGCAATATCCTTCAATTTCAAACATCTTCAATTTCGTCTGGTTTAAAACAAGGCTTGGTTATGTATTTCCCATTTTCAGGAAATGCACTTGACCAGAGTCCTAATAAATTCACTAGTAATGTAACCGGAGCTACTTTGACCACAGATAGAAAAGGAATTAATAACCAAGCTTATAGTTTTGGTGACAATCAACAAATTCAAATAATAAATTCTGAATCACAAAATCTTTTCCCCCTCACAATCAGTTTATGGTATTATGTCAATGAATTATATCCTGCTATGATTGGAAAGATAATCTCTAAATACGTAAGTGCCAGTTGGAATGGTGTACAAATAATGGTAGGAGACTATACCAATGTTGGGAATAATAATAGCGTATTAAATGATGGCTTTGGGACTACACCTTGGTATTTAAGAGGTATCAATGATCGAATCATTGGCTATTATGGAGAACCTCCATTTATGCAAAAAAATATATTAGCCAAAACCTGGTATCATTTTGTATTTGTTGTTGATAATACGGGTTCCAAAATCTATGTTAATAACAATTTGATTTCTACCGACACCTGGACTGGAAGTTTTGGTAATACTCAAAACGGATTTCCGTGGATTATTGGTGGAGTTTATGATAATAAATGGTTCAATGGCAAAGTAGATGATGTGGGAATCTGGAATAGGTCATTAAGTAGTGATGAGATAAAATTCTTATACGAAAACAATTATGTCCCTTAAATTTCGAATATTACATTTCATGTTTATCGCTTTGCAATCAATTATTTTAATTGGATGCGACAAAGATATTTTATCATTACCTGTTGGTAAGGGAAATTTTATAAATATCACAACCTCTGAAATTAATTCTATAACAGCTAATTCCGCCAAATGCAACTTTATTGTTTCAGATTTAAATTCAGAAACTGTCACCGAACAGGGCATTTGTTGGGATATCACGAAGTCCCCAACGACGAGTGGCAATAAAGTTTCCTTGCCTTTGGGAACCGGGTCATTTACTGCAGCACTTAGTAATTTAGCTCCAAATCAAACTTATTATCTTAGACCATATATCAAACTCGGTACAGGTACCACGATGTATGGAGACCAAAAATATTTTGTTACGAAGGATATAAATTTACCAACTCTACAAGATATCTCATTATCGAAAATCACTACCAATGGAGCTCAGATCAGTGCTGCTATTACAGACGATGGCGGTTCTAAATTACTTGATTTCGGAATACTATATAGCACAAATGTAAACCCAAGTTTGTCTGACAATAAAATTTCGTTAGGTCCATCTGTTTATTCCTTCACAATTTCAATTAATAATTTAAGAGAGAATACGATTTATTACGTTAGGCCTTATGCATCTAATTCCAAGGGGGTAGCTCTAGGGAAGATTATAACATTTCGAACTGTCAGCATTTCCGACTTACAAACTAAAGCAAGTCTTTCTAACGGACTTCAAGTATATTATCCATTTAATGGAAACGCTAATGATATATCAGGAAATCAAAAAAATGGGATAGTTTACAATGCCACCTTAACTAAGGATAGGTATGGGATTCAAAATTCTGCATATAATTTCAATGGAATACCTGGAACTAAAATTCAAACGAATTATCCGGGTGTTTTAGGCAATAATTCAAGAACGATTTCTTTGTGGGTAAGAAGACCATTACAAGCATTTAATGGTTCATTTTTATTGACTTGGGGGACCCAAGCCTCCGGGGCTAGCTTTGGATTATTTATGTCCGGAAGAGATCAAACTCAATTTTTTGGCGTAGACAATGGTGGTTCAACTGTTCAAACGATATTTAATTCACTTTGGGATGGAAATTGGCATCATTATGTTATGGTATATGATAATAGCATAGGTAACAATATCCTCAATGTTAAAATTTACATTGATGGAAATTATTATCCAATTGCAGAAACCTGGAATCCACAAAACATTAACACAACCCAAGGGATAAATATGGTAATTGGTGAATATTCCTCAGCTCAATCTGATTGGCGAACAACTAATGGAGAAATTGATGACATTGGGGTTTGGAATAGAGCCCTAACTATTGATGAGATAAATTACCTGTATAAAAATAATTATGTGCCTTAAATTTCGGTTATTACATTTCATGAATCTGGCTTTCCAATCAATTATTTTAATTGGATGCGATAAAGATATTTTAACATTACCTGTCGGTAAAGGGAATTATATAAATATTACTACCTCTGAAATTAATTCCATTACAGCTAATTCAGCCAAATGTAACTTTATTGTTTCAGATTTAAATTCAGAAACTGTCACCGAACAGGGCATTTGCTGGGATATCACGAAGTCTCCAACTACCAGTAGCAAAAAAGTGTCCGTGCCCTTGGGAACTGGCTCATTTACTGCCGTACTTACTAATTTAGTTCCCAATCAAACTTATTATTTAAGACCATATATCAAAACAAAAATAGGCCTTATAATGTATGGGGATGAAAAATACTTCATTACAAAGAATTTAAGCTTAGCCATATTGGGGAATTTAAATGTTCCAACAATAACAGCCAATGGAGCAAAAATCGAAGGAAATATTTTGAATGATGGAGCTTCAAGTTTAAAGGAACTTGGAATTATTTATAGTGATAAACCTAATCCTACCATCTCAGAAAATATAATTTTACTAGACCCAAAATCAAGTGAATTTTCATTTTCATTAAGCGGACTTAATGAAAATTCAACATTCTATTTGAGGCCATATGCCATCAATTCAGTGGGACTTTCATACGGAAATACGATTCAAATAAAGACTTTATCTTTCAATGAAAAAGGTAATATGAGCTATATCAATGATCTTGAAGGAAATGTATATAAAACCGTAAATATCGATCAAAAAATATGGATGGGGGACAATCTAAATACATCTAAATTTAGTAATGGAGATATCATAAATAATGTAAAAGATAGAACTAGCTGGACGAATTTAAAAACTCCAGCCTGGTGTAATTATGGGAATGACGATAATCTTGGAATAAAATTAGGAAAACTTTACAATTGGTTCTCTGTAAACGACTCTAGAAATATTTGTCCAAGCAATTGGCATGTCGCTTCGGATGATGAATGGACTAGCCTTATAAATTTATTGGGTGGAGACAATATAGCCGGAGGGCCCTTGAAGGAAACAGGATTTACTACTTGGAGCTCACCTAATAAAGGTGCAACCAATTCATCGGGATTGAACATTAAGTCAAATGGATATAGAAACTTTGAAATCACACAATATACAGATCAAAATTTATTTAGTGCATTAGGAAGTTATGGCACCTTTTGGACTTCAAGTTCTTTTGATCAAACAAATTCTTGGCACAGATATTTTTATTGGGGTGAAACAGCGGTGAATAGGGGCACGAGCAATAAAATAAATGGCCTTGCAATCAGGTGTATAAAAAACAGATAGATTATTGAATAAATATACCTACCTAATTTGAAGGAGAACAAAAATCACTTTTTTAAAATAATTATAATGCTTATTTATGATTTTTTCGACTGTTAAATTAAACAGAATAAGCATCCTTTAAATATACAATTAGCCCAAAGTCAAAACCTAGTTATGTGCAGTAAAATTACGTTATTTTATATCCCCATTATTGCTGTTTTTTCTTTACTAACATTTGGGTGTGATAAAGATATTTTAACATTACCTGTCGGGAAAGGGAATTTTATTCAAGTTAGTAGTTCCGAAATTACTTCCATTACCGCAAATAGCGCTCAATGTAACTTTATTGTCAATGATATAAATAATGAAACAGTTACAGAACAAGGGATTTGCTGGGGTATCATATCCAAACCAACGGCAGCAAATAAAAAGGTAAAAGTAGCTTTGGGAACAGGAACTTTCCCTGCTACCTTGACAAATTTATCTCCAAAACAAAGCTATTACGTTAGACCTTTCATTAGTCTTAATTCTGGTTTAACCTTATACGGCGATGAGAAAAAGTTTACAACCGGGTCTGCCACGACACCTAAAATTGTTTCCAGTACAATACTTTCTAAGACTTTCTCAAGCGTGAGCATTCGAACATCTGTCTCCGACGAAGGAGCTACAATAATATCCAAAGGTGTTTGTTATAGCACAACTTCGGGGCCAACGATATCAAATTCAAAAACAACAGATGGTTCTGGATCCGAATTATTTAATACCAATATTTCAAATTTGAAACCGAATGTCAGGTATTATGTAAGAGCCTATGCAACGAATGAGCTAGGCACGAGTTACGGAATTGAGCAGTCTTTCATTTTGAATTTAAATGTATCTGGGCCAGCATCAAAAGACGGAAGTGGTAATATCTACAATTCAGTTCAAATTGGAGATCAAACTTGGATTTCCAAAAACTTGGTAACAACGAAATATATGAATGGTGATGATATCCCAAATATTACCAATCAAAATGAATGGGTAGCTACTAAAAATGGAGCCTATTGTGACTTTATCAATAGCTCTGTTTTTGCAAATGATTATGGACATTTATATAATTTTTACAGTACTACCGACCCAAGAAAATTATGCCCCACAGGATTCCATATTCCCTCTAAAAATGAGGTACAAATCTTAATTGATTTCTTAGGAGGTCCATCCAACGCAGCAATCATGTTAAAGGAAGGTGGAACGAATTATTGGGAAAAAGGCTTTGGAAATAACTTAAGTGGCTTTTCTGGAAGAGCTGGAAGTTGGAGAGGAGGCGATGGAATTTTTTATTATTGGCCCAGAATAGGTGGAGCCTGGTTTTGGACGTCAAGTATAGATGACCCAAATTATCCTTATGTATTTTTTCTGAATTCCGAAACAACTGCAGGTTTAACTAAGGATCCCTATTTCGCCATTCCTGCCGGAACGAGTATCAGATGTTTAAAGGATTAACCAATTACAAATACTCAGACTATATAAAATCAAAATCATGAGAAAGTTACATATTATTCTTTTAGCAAGTTTATTTGCAATAATTGCTCTAGGATACATCTTATCAATTAAACCGAATAAGGATCCCATTGCAATTAATTCAAATGACCAAAGCATGATTGAGAATCGGTACCCTTTGGATTCAATTCTAAAAGCCAGAAATAAGGACTACATAAATGAAATTATTGACCCTGCTATTTACATTCAACAAACAGATTTATTAAACATCTCTCTATTGAAACAAAATGTGGATCAATCCCTTTCCATAAGTCGCATTGATTCAATGGAAATTTATAAATTTTTCGTTCGCTCAATATATCAAGCATATCTAAATAAAAATCAATTACGCACCTATACGCCATCAGTTTTATTAAAAAGAATAATTTTCGCAGAGAAATTGAAAGTTATTGGGAATGAAAATGAAGTAGCTGGATTATATATGTCACCCATTTCGGATATATTTTTACAATCGGTGAGTGAGGATTTAGAAAAATTTCAAGCAGTTGATACAGACTTAGTTAATGATTTTGATTACCAATACCTTGTTCAGAGGTGCACCGAAAATCAATATCTTCCTAACAGAAAGGAAAAAAATATAGACAAGTTTTTAAAAACATATATCGAAAGTGACTATTTCCATCTAATTAATACGACAGTCAACAAGACATCCGTATTTCAAAAACTATTTATTATTGCTTTTTTTTCAATTTGGCTCATAGGCTTATATTTTTCAATTAATTTTGTAATAAAATTAATTTCCCACAGATGACTTTTAAAAAAATACTCTTATTTATCATACTGCCAGTTTTTGCATGCATAAGCAATCCGGTTTTTGCACAATATGATCAGAAATTAGTAAAATTTGACTACCGTGAATTTGATTTAAACCCAATAGGCGTGGTAAAATTATATCTCAAAAATGAGCGTATCAAAGTAAAATATTTCGCATCCAAAGATGACTCAGATATACCAATAATGGAAAGGTATCATGATTGGTCTTTTAATAAAAAAATGGTACTAGTTTCAAGTGGAACCTATTACTATTACCCTAATAAAAATAATCGCAATAAAAGCACTGCTTTACCCGTTGGAATTTGTGTTGAAAATGGAAAAATAATCAATAAATCCGTTGAGAAAAATTTAGGTGGATTGGCAATGGTGTATCCGTCAGGGAGAATTTCAGTGCAAAACTTGAATGATAAATATATCAGTATTACCCAAAAAAATGGTACCATTCAAAAGTTAAACTTAAACGATTCTTTTGATAAAAATATATTTTTTATGTGGGCTAAAGATGTAAAAGCAACTATTTTCCAAACCCACTTATTTGCTTTTCAAAGTAGGTATTTAGTAGGGAACAATTCCAATAATTTCAAGGACTTCAGACGCTTTCTAGCTTCGTGTACGAATGAAAAAGGAGATGTCATACATTATATCCTAAATCTTCCTTTTAACTCAACCATTTTGGATGGAAGTAAATTAGTATTGACATACTTAAAAAATACAGAGAAAGTTAAAGACATTCAGTTTCTAATTAATTTGGATACGGGTGCTCAGAATTGTTTAACAACTTACAATCCCAAAAACGGATTACCTTTAGACAATCCTAATTTTAGTGGTACCAAACCTATTAAAGAGGCTATTAATTTACTTGCCTATTATTACGAATAATATTTTGAAGCAATTTACAATTTCATTTCTTTTATTGATATGCTGTGCTAATTCCATTGCAGAAGCATCAACTTTTTGTGTCCAGAATTTAGCTTCCCATGACTCTACTCGAAAAGGTTTTCACGAAATTTCGTTGAACAATCAATTAAAATTCAAAGTATTTGTAGCGGATTCAACGTTTAAGTTTAACATTCATGTAGCTATTGTAAAACCTAATACGTTTAGACAAGTATTAGAGGAAGAACCCAAAGCAGAGTTTTTAATGAACGCAGGAATGTTTCATGAAAATTATCAACCTGTTGGTTTATTAATAAAAAATGGGATATTAATTTCCAAAATTGATACCACAAGCACCCCCAAATATGGCAATTTTTATGTGCAGCCCAATGGAATTCTGTTTATTGACAAATTCAATTCGCCTTTTATTTTGACAACAAGGCAGTTTTTAAATTCCAATTATTTAATTTCTGATATTAAAATTGCCACACAATCGGGGCCCATGTTAATAATTGATAGCAAAATAAATACCCAATTTATTGAAAAGTCGGAAAACAGAAAGATCCGAAATGGAGTGGGTATCAATAAAAAGGGAGAGATATTCTTTGTGATTTCTGAGAAAGAAGTAACATTTTACGAGCTTAGTTCTCTTTTCAAAGAGCAATTAAACTGCGTAAATGCCTTGTATTTAGATGGTGAAATTTCTAGAATTTATAAAGCAGATTGGAGCAAAAAAGATAATCTTTCAAGTATGAAATTTGGACCTATACTTTCTATCTCTAAATAAATTATTCTCTGTTTCATGAAAATTAGTGTCATTAGTGTTTTATTAATTTTAATACTCGTCTCCTGTGAAAAAGATTTAACTGCACCGATAAATGGTGGCAAGCCAGTGTTAGGTAAATCAACGATTACGGATGTAACATTAAAATCTGCTAAATTATCTGGCGAACTTTTAGAAGAAGGGCTTTCTAAAACCACTGCTAGAGGATTTGTAATCACAGAAAATTCGACTAACCCATCATTATCTGATAAAGTGATAACTGTGGGGTCGGGAATAGGAAAATTTGAAGCGGTAGCCGACTTAAAGGTAAATACAAAATATATATTCAGTTCTTTTGCAACAAATGGTCACGGTTCAACTTATGGCGATCCAGTAGGATTTACTAGTGGCGACTATTCGTTGCCCACGTTAACAACAACCCAAGCAAAAGACATTTCATATTCACAAGTTTTAATTGGAGGAGAGGTTCTTTCAGACGGGGGTGCCACAATAACTGAAAGAGGCTTTAGTTTTGGCACTAAATCAGCACCGGATATTTTGGGGAACGGTGAAAAATTCCCACATGACACAAAAGGGTTAGGGACATTTATATCTGTAGTGGTTTTATTAAAAGAAAATACTAAATATTTCTATAGGCCTTATGCTACTAATCTAAAAGGCACCTCTTATGGACCAGAAGCAAGTTTTACAACGTTACCTTATGTTGTCGCTACGGTAAAAACAAATGCAGCTACTAACGTAACAGATAATGGAGTGACATTGAGTGGTCAAATTACTGATATAGGTGGTTCAAATGTCACAGAAAGAGGTGTCTGCTTTAGCACGAATGTCAATCCAAACACATACGACAACAAAACATATGACCCCAAAATATCGGGGAATGGATTAGGAAGCTTTACAATTGACATAAGCAATTTAAAGGCCAATACTACTTATTATGCAAAAGCTTATGCAATCAATTCTAAAGGCACATCCTTCGGTGAACAAATTAGTTTTACGACCAAAGATCTTAATCTAGCTAAATCAATAACGGTAAATCATAAAGTAACTAATGGAGTGGCTCCTGTAGACGCAACCATCACCTATGATATATATTGGACTAGCTCTTCTGGCACAAGAAAGGGCTGGATAACCAAAAATTTAGGCGCAACAAGAGAGGGATTAGCTGCTAATGAGAAAAGCATTAACTCATCAGGTTGGTATTTCCAATTTAATAGAAAACAAGGTTATCAAAGTGATGGAAATACACGAATTCCTAATACCGCTTGGAATTCATACATTCAAGAGGATTTAAATTGGCAGCTTTCTAATGACCCCTGTAGGCTTGAATTAGGAGGTAAATGGAGATTACCAACTATGACAGAATTGTCAGATGAAAGAAATTCTTGGAATGGTGAAGCATTTTTGTCACCTATGAAAATTGTTTCTTCTGCTTATCTTTCTTCTGATGGCGGGAATTTAAGCCAATGGGGATTTTCAGGCAATTATTGGACAAGTAGCCAAAAATCAGCCACTATAGGCTATTATTTAGGAGGCGGTGGACCATCCTATTATGATCGAAGCGATGTAAAAGCCTTAGCCATGCCATGTAGATGCATAACTGACTAAAATTTATGAAGTATAGACGTATTTTATTACTAATTATTGCTTTACACTTCATTTCAATGAGTTGTAGTGTGGTCGCTAAATTTCCAATTGAAAAAAAGCTGGAAATCAAAACAAGGGATTATACTAGATTAGTAAGCTCTAAAATCAAACGGATTGAAGTGACATTAATAGCAAAAGATACTCTTGCTATTCAAAATTTTGAAAAGATTATCGAAAAATCAAAAACAGACACGCTTTTAAATAAACATCTTTCAAGGATTATTGCTGATCAAATATATAGAAGACATCATTCTTTATACGAACTTTCTAGTGTATTTGTTGGAGTTGCCGCAGGAGGATTTATAATTAGCTTAGCACTTATCAATCCTGGAAATGAATACTTAGCAGCATCTGTAGCTATGGTTCCTTATATGATCTATGGAATTCCCGGAATAATTAAATCAACGAGAGCCTTAAAGTCTACCTTTTATTTGGCCAAACAATATGATTTTGGCAATAATCTATATATTAAAAATATTAAGTTTTACAGGAAATAATCCTTGAGATTATTAATTATCATGCTTTAAGCTTTCTCGAGATACATATTAGTAGCAAAATGTAAAAATAGTTAACCGATTACTAATTAATATTTTGACCCAAGCAATAATGTTTTTAGCTTTCTTTTATGTCTAGAATTATATTTTCTTTTTTTCTAATTATTGTTTCGAATTACATCTTCGGGCAGGTCTATCCAACGATATCTATCACGAGTGACAAAAGTGTTATTACGCTAGGAGAAACAATAAATTTCACCGCCAATTTCTCTGGCGGGGGGACTGCCCCTAAATTAGAGTGGAAAAAAAATGGAAATATTGTTGGGACAAATGCGATCAACTATTCGGATAATACCTTAAAAGATGGCGATAAGATTGCATGTGTTTTAACATCAAATGACCCTCAAAGGGTAATGAATGTTGTTGTGAGCAATTTTTTATCGCCTAAAATTAATCCAATTCAGATTAATCCAACTTTAACGGGGAAAGCACTAGTTGGAGAGCCAATTGTTTTAAACTCCAATCAAACACAGCAAATTATTTGGAAAAGAAATGGAACTGAAATTAAAAATCCAATCAAAGATTTAATAAAAAATGGAATCACAATTGCAGGGTCTCCTGAAAACACAAATCGAATATATTGGCCAAATGGAATATTTATTGATGAAAATGATGATATATATATAGCAGATACGTACAATAACAGAATTTTAAAACAAAATTTCAAAACGGGTTCAATAGAACTAGTTGCTGGTGGAAATGGCGCTTCTAGTCTGGGAACTCCGGGACAATCAAATCAAGTAATTGAGCCATTGGATGTCGTAAAAGATAAAAATGGCAATTTAATAATTGCAGCGGGAAATAGAATTCAAATTTGGGAACCTGGTTCGGTAAATGGAAAAACTTTACTATCAAAACAAGCTGAACATATATTTTTGGACAAAAAAAATAACTTATACTTAAGTAACATAACTCTTGACCAGATTGAAAAATATAACCTATCAACTTTAGAAGGTCAAATTGTTGCTGGAGGTAATGGGAAAGGTTCGGATAATAATCAATTAAACCGCCCTTCAGGAATTTTTGTGGATGAGGATGAGAATATTTATATAGTAGATAATGGTAATTATAGAATTCAAAAATGGGCAAAAAATGCTAAATCAGGGAAAACGATTTTTGGGGGAAATGGGTCCGGTAAAAGTGATAATCAACTATATTATCCGACGGATATTTATGTTGATAAAGTTAAGGGAATTTATGTTACTGATTCCTATAGAACTGTCAAATGCGACACTACAAATAAAACAGGTAAAATTATTTTAGGGACAGATTTTTATGGGACTTCAAATAATAGTCTTTGGCATGTTAAAGGAATTTCTATTAATTCAAACGGAGAATTATTTGTTGCAGATGCTTACAATAACAGACTGCAAAAGAAAAATTTAACTTCTGGAATCATATCCACACAAATTGGAAATGATATTCAAAAAAACGAGATCTATAGACCCGAAGGAATTGCAGTTGATTCAGAAAAATCAATTTATGTATCAGATAATAATAATAGAGTACATAAAATTTTAAATAATCAGTTTAGCGGGCAAACTATTTTCCCAAATTCAAACACAGGCATCGTTGCTTATAACTATTTACAACAACCCAAAAGTCTACAAATAGATTCCTTAAATAATCTATACATAGCAGATGCAGGGAATTACAGAATTGTAAAACTAAACCAAATTAATAATTCCATTTCTGTGGCAGCAGGAGGTAATGGAAGAGGAAATTCGCGAAATCAATTTAATTATCCACAATTTATCGCTTTGAGTAAGTCAGGTAATTTATTCATTACTGATAATAATAATGATTCCAGTAGAATAGTAAAATGGAATGCCAATTCATTACAAGGAACCAAGATCATTGATGGGAAAATATTGGAGACAAACTATTTTAACCCAAGCGCATTATATTTAGATGAAAACGATAATTTATATTTTGGAGCGAATAATGCCATATATAAATTACCTTATAATTCTGCATTACCAATATTAGTCGCAGGAACCAAGTCTTATGGGAATGGAAACAATAATATTAATTATCCTACAGGAATTGTTGTTGATGATGAAGAAAATATTTTCTATTTGGATAATAATCAAGTCAAAAAATGGGCAAAAAATGCAAAATATGCTGTAACAATTATTGGTGATATTAATGGTGGCGGAAATCGCTCTGATCAATTGTCAAATCCTAGAGGTTTGGTATTTGATAAGGATGGAAATATTTATGTTTCAGATACCTACAACCACAGAATTCAAAAATTTATAATTGAAAATAATTCTACGTTTATTCCAACACAAGCGGGTGATTATTCTGCAACCATAATGACCCAATTTGGTGAATTTACAACTCCTATTTTCAAAGTATTAGCAGCTGATGCAGATAAGGATGGAATTGAAGACGCCTTAGATAAATGCCCCAATACCCCTGCCGGAGAACAAGTAGATTCAAATGGATGCTCCTTAAGTCAAAAAGATACAGATAATGATGGAATCAATGATAAAATAGATAAATGTTCTGGCACTAAGGCTAATTTCAAAGTTGACGCCACTGGTTGTGCCGATTATCAAAAAGATTCTGACAATGACGGAGTAACAGATGATATTGATAAATGTCAAGGCACGCCATCAGGAATAAAAGTAGATACTTTTGGATGTTCCGAAGCACAAAAAGATACATGCTCCAATGTTAAACCAATACTTATCCTAAAAAATGGGACAGAATTAACTACTCCATTATTGGGAGTGGGATATGTTTGGTATTTGAATGAGGTTAAAATTCCAAATGCAATAAATTCATCCTATTCAGCAACCACTCCCGGAAGGTATTCCGTTCAGGTTTCAAAATCATCTACTTGCATTACAGCTCAATCTGATAATATTTTTGTTATCATTACTGAAATAAATCATCAAGATGATCAATTTATCGTTTTCCCCAATCCCTTAACAAAGGATATTCAAATGGAATTCCCACCTGCATTTGGAGCAGCCGTTAAAGTTTCACTATCAGATATCAAAGGTTCAATTGTTTATTCACGTGAAGGGATAATAAACAAAGAATTGTTAAATCTATCTTACTTAAGTTCTGGTACTTATTTTTTGACCGTTTATTCTAACACTTCGTCTGAAAAAAGAATATTCAAAATAGTAAAAGAATAAATAAAACAAGCCCCAGAGACCTAATTAGGTTGTTTAGAATTTAAAATACAGTAGATTTATTCTCGAAAAATCACGTCATTAAATTACCGCCGTTTTCTCCCATCAAAAAAGCCTCCCAGCTCACACTGGAAGGCTTTGTAGAGGGGAAGGGATTCGAACCCTCGGTAAGCTTGAGACCTACACACGCTTTCCAAGCGTGCTCCTTAAACCACTCGGACACCCCTCTGAATGGACTGCAAAACTACGACTTATTTCGAAGAATC
>JACCDH011735528.1_pt1 | contig 28643 bp, 27 predicted proteins | sample 7442481 | NCBI WGS metagenome assembly JACCDH01 (sample SAMN15323433, study PRJNA562643) | freshwater metagenome | isolation source: river surface water | place: USA:Blue River Watershed | collected 2017-08-15 | reverse complement strand
AGTCTTTAGAGTGGTTAAACAAAGGTGCTCAACCTACTGACACCGTTCGCAGAATTTTATCTTTCAAAGGAGTACTTTATTTAAAACACTTATTACGTGGTGTTAAATTAGGTTTATTTGATGATGCTGCTGCAATGACTAAGTTTGAAGCTTGGTATGCTGAGCATGAAACATCAATTGCTTCTAAAACAGATGCACACAAAAAAGCACAAGCTGCTAAAAAAGTGTATGTACCTGTAGTTAAGAAAGTAGCTGAACCAGTTGCAGAAGTTGCTACTGAAGAAGCGCCTGCTGAAGTGGAAGCACCAGCTGCAGAAGCCGCTGCTGACGAAACACCAGCTGCAGAATAATCTAAAGTAATAAAGATTAAATAGCATTCAACCTCCCGAAATTCGGGAGGTTTTTTTATCGCCAAATCATTTAGTAAATTTGTGTATGAGTGAATACATCCATATTGGGAAAATCGTTGCCGCACATGGTCTTACAGGTCATATCATTTTAGAACATGCATTAGGTACGCCGGTCCACTTTAAAGGGATTGATGCCATTTTTATTGAAAAAAATGCAGCGAGTTTTATTCCTTATTTCATTCAAACAGCGTCTGCCAAAACAGATAGTTTAACGCATTTACAAGTAGAGGGTATTACCACAAGAGAAGCTTGTAGTATTTTAATTGGCAAAAAAGTTTGGTTACCTGAAGCTGAGTTTCAATTATTGGTTGATAAAAGGTCACCGCTTTCTTTATTAGGTTATATGGTAGTTGAAAAAGGAATTGAATTGGGTAAGATAGAAGAAGTGATTGAGCAGCCACACCAGTTAATGGTTACCATCTTGTACCAAGGTAATGAAGCTTATATCCCTTTACATGAGGAGAGTCTTAAAGGGGTAGACCATGCAAAAAAGCAGGTTAACGTCGTTTTGCCTGACGGCTTATTGGATTTATATACAGAAGACGCCAATTAAGTGAATACTAGATTCGACAGTAGTATTAAGGCGTAAATTCAGTCTATTTTAAAGTGGGTATAAACAATTGTTGTTTGAGAGAATTTTTCTTAAATTCATTCTCTAAACTATAACTCATGCGCTATCTTTTATTTGGATTTATTTTTTGTTTTTCAGCCTTTCTTGGACAAGCTCAAAAAACCTATCTACAATGTGGTCAACTGGTTGACGTAGTCAATCTTAAAGTGCTTAAAGAAAAAACAATCATCATAGATGGGAATAAAATTGTTGGTATTGTCGATGGATATGTTGGGGGTGCCAAAGCAGATAAATTGATTGATTTAAAGAAGCATACTGTCATGCCAGGCTTGATGGACATGCATATTCATGTTGAATCTGAAACTAGTCCAACAAGGTATTTAGATGGTTTTACGCAAAACGAAGCGGATGTTGCTTTTGGGGCTTTAAAATTTGCAGAGCGCAATTTAATGGCGGGATTCACTTCGGTTAGAGATTTAGGTGGTTCAGGTGTCAATATTGCTTTAAGAAAAGCAATTCAAAAAGGATATGTAGTAGGTCCAAGAATTTATACTGCAGGAAAAGGGATTGGCACCACAGGAGGACACGCTGATCCAACCAATGGTGTTCGTGCAAACTTAATGGGTGATCCAGGACCAAAAGAAGGGGTGATCAATAGTAAAGAAGATGCTTATAAAGCAGTAAGACAAAGATATAAGGATGGAAGTGATGTGATTAAAATTACTGCAAGTGGCGGTGTTTTAAGCATGGCAGCAAATGGAGAAAATCCTCAATTTACCGAAGAGGAAGTGCGTGCAATTGTAGCAGCTGCCAAGGATTATGGATTTAAAGTGGCTGCGCATTGCCATGGTGTAGAAGCGATGCGAAGAGCAGTAATTGGAGGCGTGCATTCCATTGAGCATGGCACTTTGATGGACGAGTCCATTTTCCCTTTAATGAAACAATATGGCACTTATTTAGTTCCAACGATTATTGCTGGTCGCTCTGCAGCAGATTCAGCCAAAAAGCCAGGTTATTATCCACCGATGGTTACTAAAAAGGCCTTGGAAATTGGACCAAAAATTCAAAACACTTTTTCAAAAGCCTATAAAGCAGGTGTAAAGATTGCTTTTGGTACCGATGCAGGTGTTTATGCGCATGGTAATAACTGGATGGAATTTAAATACATGCAAGAAGCTGGGATGCCTTTAATTGAGGCGATTCAATCTGCTACTTTGAATGCCTCTGATTTAATGGGCACCCAAGCAATATTAGGTAGTATTGAAAAAGATAAATTAGCTGATATCATTGCGGTAGAAGGCGATCCATTTACCAATATTGATCAAATGGGTAAAGTGCAGTTTGTGATGAAAGACGGGGTTGTTTACAAGCACCAAAATAATTAAGAAGCATTCCATTTATTTAGTTGCTTAATTGTAGCAGCTAGGTCTTTTGGCAATGGGGCTTCAAAGGCAAATTCATTTCCTTTAAAAACAAGTTTTAAAGTATGCGCATGCAATGCGTGTCTTGCTAAAAGTGGTTTTTCTTCGTCTTCTGATTTGCTTAGTTTGAAATTCTTTTTCTTGATACTAGAGAGTAAAAGTTTTTCTCCATCTCCGTAAATTTCATCGGCAACAATGGGGTGGCCGATTTGTTTTGCATGCACCCTAATTTGATGCGTTCTGCCCGTATGAATTTGAAATGAAACTAAAGCATAACGTTTGTAATAAGTTACCACTTCGTAAGTAGTCAATGCTTGCTTCCCTTTAACATGAATGTACATTTGCCCTTTTTTGATTGGATGCTCCATGATGGCTGCATCTATTGTGCCAGTTGGTTCTGGACGTCCCATCACCAATCCAAGGTATTTTTTCTCAATGGTCCTACCCTCAAATAAAATACTTAATTCCTTATGTGCTTCGGCATGTTTTGCGAAAATAATCAGCCCACTTGTTGCTTGGTCTAAACGATGTACCGTAAAAATATTTCCATATTTATCTTGTAAAAGAGACTTAATAGAAAGCGCTTTACCAAAACGATCTGGTATACTCAATACCCCTGCAGGTTTATTGATGACAATCATGTCTTCGTTCTCAAATAATATATCTAACATCCCTACTTACTTGCTTTTCTTGTAAATGACTTATTTAGGAATTTAAGTGTGCGCACTTCTTTCTCTGCTAAGAAACGCCACTTGCCACGATCTACATTTTTCTTTGTGAGGTTGGCAAACATCACTCTGTCCAAATGTCTTACATCGTATCCAAGGTGTTCAAAAATTCTTCTTACGATTCTGTTTCTTCCGCTATGAATTTCAATGCCAATCACATTTTTGGAAGTATTGGATAAATAGCTCACTGCGTCAGCTGCAATAAAGCCGTCTTCTAATTCAATTCCTGTAGCAATGGTTTCTAAATCGGCTTTTGTTACAGGCTTGTCTAACGTAACTTCATAGATTTTTTTGATTTCATAAGAAGGGTGGGTTAGCTTTTGTGCCAGGTCGCCATCATTCGTTAAAATCAACACTCCGGTGGTGTTTCTATCTAAACGTCCTACAGGAAACATTCTTTGCGTAGTCGCATTTTTGATGATATCTAAAACGGTTTTTCTGCCTTCTGGGTCATTCGCCGTGCAGATATAATCTTTTGGCTTGTTCAATAAAATATAGACAGGAGTAACTTGCAATTGCAATACTTTTCCCTTTAATCTTACCACATCTTTATATTGTACTTTATAGCCAGGTTCTAAAACTGTATCACCATTGACTGTGATGTGCCCAGACTTAACTAATTCAGCTGCTTCTCTTCTTCCACAAGTGCCCGCGTGTGCAATGTATTTGTTCAATGGCATTTGTTCATAGGGCATATCTTCATTGGCAGTTACCTTGCCAATACTTGCAGTGCGTTTTGCATCTGCACGATCCATTGATTCAGGTGTTCTTTTTGGCCCGCCCGATCTTGGTCCTGCAGCTCTTGGTGCCGTGGATCTTTGCAATTCACCGTATTTTGGAGGGCCTGTTACAATTTCCTTTTTGGCATAACCGCCTTTTTTATCAAAGCCGCTTTTTCTATTATTCCCTAATGGTTCTACAGCAATGCCTCTTTCAATGTCTTTTTTTCTTTGGCGTGCAGCTTCACCTGCAGCTCTTGCATCTTTTTTTGCTTGCTTTTTTTCTTGCCTATATTCTTCTTTAACAGCACTTCCCTTTTTCTTATTGGCAAACTTGTCAAAGTTGTCGGATCTTTTTGCTTTCATAGGGTGCTATTAATTGTCTTTATTGGCTAACTGTCCACAAGCTGCGTCGATATCTTTGCCACGGCTTCTTCTCACACGAACGTTCACTCTATTTTTTTGTAAGATTTCAACAAAAGTTTCAAAGCCTTCTTCGTCTGGTTTGTCGAATGGGAAACGGTCGATTGCGTTGTATTCAATGACATTGATTAAATCTGCAGGAACCTGTCTGTAAATCTTCACTAATTCCATGGCATCTTTTTCACTATCATTGAAATCTTTAAATAAGATATATTCAAATGTAATTTCGTTGCCTGTCTTCTTGTAGAAATAATTAAGTGCTTCAATCAAGGCTTCGATATTGTTACTCTCGTTGATCGGCATAATTTCATTACGCTTCTTGTCGTTCGCGGCATGTAGGGATAAAGCCAGTTTGAATTTCACTTGATCATCTCCTAATTGCTTGATTTGTTTTGCCACACCAGCGGTAGATACTGTGATACGTCTTGCGCTCATGCCCAAGCCATCTGGTGATGTGATTTTTTCAATTGCTTTCATCACATTCTTATAGTTCAATAATGGCTCGCCCATGCCCATGAATACAATATTGGATAAGTTTTGATCATAGGTTTTTTCTACCTGTTGTTTGATCATCACTACTTGGTCGTAAATTTCATCGAAATTCAAATTACGACTTCGCTCCATATACCCTGTTGCGCAAAACTTACAGCTTAAGCTACACCCAATTTGAGAGGATACGCAAGCTGTTTTGCGTAAAGTGGTTGGGATAAGCACCCCTTCAATCATATGGTCGTCAAAAGTGCGGAACCTAGTTTTCATGGTTCCGTCGCTACTCATTTGAGTCGTGTCAATCGAAAGTGCAGGCAAAGTAAAATGCTCCACTAATTTTTTTCGTAAATCCAGGCTTAAATTGGTCATTTCGTCAAAGCTATGGGCATGCTTTTGCCATAACCATTCTACAATCTGCTTCACCCTAAATGGCTTTTCTTCCATTTTAGCTATAAATCGTTCAATTTCAGCGACCTCTACTGCCCTGATATTTGGTCTAGTTTTCTCCATAATGCAAAGATACTTGATCAAGTCTGTTTAGATTCAATTATTTCTATTGTAAACTCAAGAAAAGGGGCTATTTTAGGTATCTCAAAACTTAAATCAACTATTATGAGAAAATTATGCTTTTTGACCTTGCTTTTAATGGGCGCTTTTATTTCTGTGAATGCACAATCTGGTCCTTTAAATGATTATTTAGGTAAATATATTTTTGCAGAGGGAAGTCCAGTAGCAGAAGTTTCTTTGACAATTGAAGATTCAAGTTTAATCATCAATTCGGCAATGGGCTCTTCCTCTCTTGAGAAAAAAGGTGTGGATAGTTTTTATTTAGCTACCTATGATGCGTTAGTGATCTTTAAAAGAAAAGAGGGCAATTCTGTTGAGTCTGTGAGTATTTTTGTACAAGGCATGGAATTGGTGGGCAAAAAAGAGGCGGGTGCGGTTGCGCTAAAAGAAGACGAATTCTATGTTACATTTTGGGATAAGCACCAGAACTAGGTTTTAAAATGTCATCGTTTTTAATGCATCAAATGGAATGGTATGTTGCGTACCTGTCGTTAAATTTTTAAGCGTACATTCTTTTTTACTCAATTCATCGGTTCCGATGATGATAATATTTGGAATGCCTTTCTTTTCGGCATATTTAAATTGCTTGTCAAATTTGCTCTTATCTGGGTAGATTTCACAAGCAATTTTTTTTGTCCTTAATGTCTCCATTAAGTGATATGCTTCTTTCGCTTCGGCCTCCCCTAAATTAAAGAATAATATTTTTGTATTTTGTTCTACGGAAGCAGGAAAAAGATTTTTCTCTTCCAATACATCGTAAATGCGATCTACGCCAAAGCTAATGCCCACGCCAGGTACATTAGGCACACCGAATAAACTTGTGAGGTCATTGTATCTGCCACCGCCACCAATGCTACCCATTTGTGCGTCGATTGCTTTGACTTCGAATATCAATCCTGTATAATAATTTAAGCCTCTTGCTAAAGTAAAATCAGCTACTAAATTTTTCGCCAATCCACTTTGTGCATGGTAGTCTAAAACGTACTGAATTTCCTCAATGCCTTTTGTTGCATTTTCATTCCCATCTAAAAGCAAGGCAAGCTGTTTTAGTTTTGCTTCATTCGTGCCTTGTATTTCTAAGTAGGATTGTATTGTAGTCTGTTGTGTAGTAGTAAATCCTTTTCTATCTAGTTCTTCTGCTACTTTTTCCCAACCAATCTTATCTAATTTATCTATTGCAATAGTGAGGTCGATTATTTTATCTTCGCCCCCACAAACTTGTGCAAGCCCTAATAAAATTTTTCGATTGTTTAATTTGACCTCAACTTCTAAACCAAGCTGCTTGAAAACAGTCAAATAGATGGCGGTTAATTCTACTTCATTCAACAAGCTATCTGATCCAACAATGTCTGCATCACATTGATAAAACTCTCTATACCTACCTTTTTGAGGTCGGTCTGCTCTCCAAACCGGTTGAATTTGATAACGCTTGAATGGGAATGTAAGTGATCCATGATGCATAGCAACATACCTAGCAAAAGGGATGGTTAAATCATATCTTAAAGCTCTTTCCGTGATTTGGGTAGCGCTTTTACCGGCTAGTATTTTTTGAAAACCTTCCTGGGTAGCAGCTTCTTTCTGAGGATTGTCCAAACCGTTGTTTAAAATCTTAAAAATAAGCTTGTCGCCTTCTTCTCCATATTTACCCATCAAGGTGTCCAATTGCTCCATTGCTGGTGTTTCGAGGGGTTGGAATCCATATAATTCAAAGACAGCACGGATAGTTTGAAAGATGTATTGTCTTTTTTGAACGGTTGCTGCGTTAAAATCTCTGGTGCCTTGTGGGAGAGAAGGTTTGCTCATGAACTCAAATTTGGCTGTAAAGATAATTTTTTAAATCGTTACCATGTTAATTGTTTAATTTGCTTTTCAAAATTGAAAGCTATGGAAGAGAGAGAGAAATCGGAAAGATCCTATCGTTTTTTTAGACGTATTTATGATTTTTCCATGTCTACACTAATTTTGGGCATAGGCTTACTTTTATTAGGAGCTAAATACCTTAAAGTGGATATGGTTTTGAATATCGACAACGATTTTAGGCTCATTTTTGGCACAATGTGTATGCTTTATGGTGGATTTAGGCTCTTTAGGGCTTTGAAACAAGATTATTAATGCTTTTCTAGCGACAAAAAATTGACTCATGAGATCACTCATACTAGGTTTTGTATCCCTTTTGTTATTTGTATCCTGTAAAAATACGGCCGAAAAGCTGCAGGACAGCCCCAATCAAGGGTCGATTCGTATTTCTGTAGAGGAAAGTTTTAAGCCATTTATGGAAGAACAACTAAAAGTATTCTTGGCAAGCAATCCCAACGCAGAGATTATTGCAAGTTATAAATCTGAAATTGATTGTTTTAAAGATTTGGCGAATGATAGTACTAGGATGATTTTTGTCACCCGTGGTTTGAATAAACAAGAGCAGGTGCAGTACAAAAAGAGCCTGAGCTTCAATCCCAACTTTGCAATTTTAGCATACAATGCAGTAGCTGTCTTGGTACATAAGTCAGCCAATGATACTGTATTTAGTCTAAAAGAATTGGGGGATAGATTAACTGGCAAGTCTGAACAACAAGTGGTGATGGATGGCAATCACTTAACGGGCATCATTCGGTTTTTAAAAGATAGTTTAGCAAAAAACGCCCCTTTAGGGAAAAATGTAGTGGCCGCAAATGGTAGTAAAGAAGTAATTGATTATATCGCTACACATCCTGGTGCCATTGGCTTTGTGGGGATGAATTGGATTGGAGACGGGTATGATCCAGCACAAATTGAATTGCGTAAAAAGGTTAAATTAGGGTTGGTAGAATGTACTCAATGTATTGAGAAAGGTTATTTTTCTAAGCCTTCGCCTGCGACAATTAGTAAGGCGCAGTATCCGCTTACTTTACCCATTTATTTTATCTTAAAAGAAAATGCAGCCGGTTTAGGTACTGGTTTTTTAAATTTCTTAAGTTTAGAAAGAGGCCAATTGATTTTTAAGCGTTCATTTTTAGTGCCAGCAAAAATGGGCTTTAAAAAGAGGAACAGTCTATTAGAATAGTTGCAAATGCTAACAAGTTTTAGTAGAATTAACTAAAATTTAAATCGAATTCTTGCGAAAAAATTAATATTTTTAGACTTCTTAAAGATGCGCCCGCTAGGGTACACTTTAGCCCCCCTGTTTTTCTTCGAATTATTCGCGAAATGAGGGTTTGAAATGAGCATAATTTATAAAATACAAAAACACCTGTGATGAAAAAATTGGTTGCTTTACTGTTGGTAGTTGCTTTTGCTTTAACTGGATTAAATGCTCAAGCACAATCACCTTTGAATGAGGGTTTAAAGTTGATGCGTTATGAAAAAAACAAGTCTGCTTTATCTTTCTTTAAAGATGCATATGAGAAAAACGCAAAGGATCCAGAAACAATTTTCTGGTATGGTCAAGCTATCTTGTCTCAAAATGGTTCTGGTGCTCCAGAAGTCGCTTTTGTGCAAGCAGCAAAAGAGTTGTATAAAAAAGCCGCCGACGAATTAGGGAATAATGCATGGATTTTAGTTGGAACAGCGCATGTGCAATTATTAGAATCAGGCGACAAGGCAGATTTAAATGCGATCAAACAAACTTTAGAAGTAGCCATTACAACTACTTTAAACACAAAAGGAAAATTCAAGGGTAAGCCTAATCAAGATATCGTGAATGCAATAGGCTATATTCACTCTGAAGTGCCTTCTAATGTGGGCGATCATCAATATGCGATTGATAAATTAAAAGAGACCATTTCTGCGTATGAAGGGACCCCGGTATTATCAAGTTTGTATATCAATTTAGGTATCAATTACCTTAAAATGGGTGGTGAAAATGGTGGCGAAGCAGTGACAGCTTTTATGGAAGCAATTAACAGAGATCCACAGAATGCTTATCCTTACTATAGAATTGGTAAAGTGTACCAATCTCAAAATAACTTTGAATCATTCGATGAGTATTTTAAAAAATCTTTAGAAGCAGATGTTAAATTTGCACCTACTTATTTTGCATTGTATCAACATTATGCAGATAAGAATACGGATATAGCAAAGGCAAATCTTGATTTGTTCTTGCAAAATGCAGACAAGGATCCAGCTTTGGATATTTTTAATGCAGATTATTTATTCCGTGCTGGTCAGTATGATGCTTCTTTAGCGAAAGCCAAAGAATTAGAAGCTTCAATTGGTATTCCTGCATTGCCTCGTTTAGGTGTTTTATTGGCTTATAACTATGACCGTAAAGGGGATTCAATTCAAGCTAAAAGCTATATTGAGCAATTTATAAATACAAGTACAGCTGATAAGGTATTGAATACCGATTATGAGCTTGCAGTGAAAGTTTTGTCTAAATTCCAAGGCAATGAGACCGTTTTAGCGGGTATACTTGAAAAAGCAATTACAGCAGATACTACGAAGTTGAACCAGATGAACTATTACAAATTAGGTGCAGACATGTTTGAAAAGTCTAATATGTATGTAGATGCTTTAAAATGGAATACTAAATATTATGCATTAAGAGCGATTAAAGACGAGTTTTACTATTATAAAATGTCAAGTGTAGCATTGAATGCAAAAGATGGACCGGTAACATTAGATATTGCAAAACAATATATAAGTGCATTCCCTGATAAGCCAAATGGCTATTCCTTCAATGTTAAAGGTGCAAGATTAATCGATACAGCAAATAATTTAGGTATCGTATTTGAAGCAGTAAGCCTACAAAATGAGTATTTGTTGAAGGATGCAGTTAAAAACAAGCAGGCATTGGTTAACAATTACTATGCAATGATGGGTTATTACAATGAAACTAAAGACTTAGAAAAAGCAATTGGCATGTGTGATAAAGTATTGGAATTGATGCCTGGTGAAGCACAAACAGTTAAAATCAAGGAAAGTTTGACAAAAAACTGGGAGATCATCAAAAAAATGCAAAATAATCAGAAACCTGCTGCAGATGAGCCTGCCGAGAATAAGAATTAATTTAGATCCAATTTTTGGCCGATTGTAGGCTTAAAAAAAAAGATGATAAAAACTCCCCATTTATGGGGAGTTTTTAGTTAAAACAAGTATCCTTTGCGTATTTTTGCGGCACTTAAATGACTTAGAAATGAATAGTGCTGCCAATTACTTACCAATCGTCTTGCAAATATTATTTGCAGGGGGCTTTGTAGCCATCATGATTTTGGTGTCTAGCTTATTAGGACCCAAGCGAAAAACATCAGACAAGTTGGAGAATTTTGCGAGTGGAATTGAATCTCACGGTGATGCAAGATCTCCAATGGCGATTAAATATTTTTTAGTAGCTATCTTGTTTGTTTTATTCGATGTCGAAGTGATTTTCTTTTATCCTTACGCAGTCAATTTTAAAAGTTTAGGCTGGGCTGGATTTTTCGAAGTAGTTTTATTTGTTGGATTTTTCTTGGTAGGTTTTATTTACATCATCAAGAAGGGTGCACTAAAATGGGAAGATTAATTTTTTAAAAATATAATGCATTAATTATGCGTCCAGTAAGATTTAACATACATCCAAAAGAAGCAGAAATTGCGGATGCGATAGGTATGGGCAACGCCCCAGACGGAGTAACAGGAGATGGATTTTTTGCAACGCAACTAAGTTCTGTTGTAGGACTTGCAAGAAAAAATTCATTATGGCCTTTGCCTTTTGCAACATCATGTTGTGGTATTGAATTCATGGCAACGATGGCGTCTCATTATGACTTGTCTCGTTTCGGATCTGAGCGTGTTGGCTTCTCTCCACGTCAGTGTGATTTATTGATGGTGATGGGAACGATCGCGAAAAAAATGGCACCAGTATTAAGACAAGTGTACATCCAAATGGCAGAGCCTCGTTGGGTGATAGCGGTTGGTGCATGTGCTTCTAGCGGTGGTATATTTGATTCTTACAGTGTGTTACAAGGTATTGATCAAGTGATACCTGTAGATGTGTATGTGCCGGGTTGTCCTCCAAGACCAGAAGCGATTATTGATGGTTTTATGAAAATACAAGACTTAGTAGGACAGGAAAGCATTCGCCGTAGAAATAGCGAACAGTACAAAGCATTATTAAATAGTTATGGCATTCAATAGCCAACACTTAATTCTTACAATATGTTGTTAAACAACGAAATGATACAAGAAAAATTAGTTGCAAAATTTGGAGACCAATTGAGCCAATTCGCAACTAGTTATGGCATGCTTTCTTTTGAAGCTCCAAAGGAAATGAATTTGAAAGTATTGCAATTTTTATATGACGAACCAGGATTGGAATTTACTTTTTTAACAGATATCTGTGCAGTAAATTATCCCGATCAAAAAGGCGCTGAATTAGTGGTGGTTTATCACCTACATAATTTAAAAGAAAATGTAAGGGTTCGTTTTTCTGTAAGTACGGCTTTAGAAAACACGGATGTATTTACTGCTACTAAATTATTTGAATCAGCGAATTGGATGGAACGTGAGACCTATGATTTTTATGGTATCAACTTTGTTGGTCATCCCAATTTGAAACGCATTTTGAATGTAGAAGAGATGGATTATTTCCCACTAAGAAAAGAGTTTCCAGTGGAAGACCAAACCAGAATCGATAAGGATGACGAAATGTTTGGAAGAGGATAATTATTAAAAAATTTAAGGTATAACTGAATATACAATGGAACACAATCACATTACATTACCAGCCGGTTCGATCGAAAAAACGACGACTACTCTAAATATTGGACCAACGCACCCTGCCACGCATGGTGTGTTTCAAAATATCATGGAAGTGGACGGAGAACGTATTGTTTCTTCGGATCAAACAGTAGGTTACATTCATCGTGCTTTTGAAAAAATTGCAGAACGTAAACCTTTGTACCAGATTACAACTCTAACAGATCGTTTGAATTATTGTAGTAGTCCTATTAACAATATGGGCTGGCATATTACATGTGAGCGATTTTTAAATATTGAAACACCAAAGCGTGTTGATTATTTACGTGTCATCATCATGGAATTATCCCGTATTTCAGATCACTTAATTTGTAATTCTATTGTGGGCGTAGATACAGGTGCTTACACAGGGTTTTTATATGTTATGCAGTACCGTGAATTGATTTATGAAATCTACGAAGAAATTTGCGGGTCTCGTTTAACAACAAATATGGGTCGTATTGGTGGTTTTGAAAGAAATTTTAGCAACACGGCATTTACTAAGTTGGAGAAGTTCTTGAATGAGTATCCAAAAGTGCTAAAAGAATTTGAGAACTTATTTACAAGAAATAGAATTTTCATGGAGCGTACGCAGGGCACAGGGGGTATCAGTGCAGCGCGCGCAATGAATTACGGATTTACTGGTCCAAACTTAAGAGCGGCAGGTGTGGATTATGATGTTCGTGTGCATCAACCCTATAGCAGCTACCAAGACTTTAATTTCACAGTACCGGTGGGTACGACTGGCGATAACTATGATCGTTTCTTAGTGCGTAATGCAGAAATGTGGGAGAGTATCTCTATCATCAAACAAGCCTACGAAAAAGTACAAGCTTTTAAAGGTGCTGAAGCAGAAGTGTATCACGCAGATGTACCTGAATACTATCTTCCAAAAAAAGAAGATGTCTATACAAAAATGGAAGCATTGATTTGGCATTTTAAAATCATCATGGGTGAGATAGATTTACCGAAAGGTCAAATTTATAGTCCAGTGGAAGGTGGCAATGGAGAGCTAGGATTTTATTTAATCAGCGATGGAGGAAGAACGCCGTTTAGATTACACTTTAGAAGACCTTGCTTTATTTATTATCAAGCTTATCCTGAATTGATCAAGGGCGGTATGTTAAGTGACGCCGTGGTAACGATGAGTAGTTTGAATTTGATAGCTGGAGAATTAGACGCATAAATTATAAAAGAAATTTTGGATATGACCTATACTTTTAATGAAACACAAATGACCGAGTTTAACCGCTTGGTAGCTCGTTATCCGGAAGGAAAACAAAAAAGTGCATTATTGCCTGCTTTGCATCTTGCTCAAGAGACCTTTGATGGTTGGTTGCCAACGGAATTAATGGACTATATCGCTGGTTTATTAAAAATTGAACCAATCGAAGTGTATGAAGTGGCGAGCTTTTACAGCATGTACAATTTAAAACCTGTTGGAAAATTCATTTTCGAAGTTTGTCAAACAGGTCCTTGTATGATTAGTGGTTCAGATGATATCATTGCCTATATCCAACAGCAATTAGACATTAAGCCTGGTGAAACAACTAAGGACGGTGTCTTTACTTTAAAATTAGTAGAGTGTCTTGGAGCTTGTGGCTATGCTCCAATGATGCAGGTAGGCAAAATTTATAAAGAACATTTGACAAAAGAAAAAGTAGACAGCATAATTGCTGAATACAGAGCTAATGTAACAAAATAATAAATCACAGAACGCGTTAAAAATATTCAAATGGGTGTAAAACTATTACTAGATAAAGCAAATGTGCCAGGGATTCGTTCTTACGAGGTATATCGTCGTGAGGGTGGCTACCGCAGTGTAGAAAAAGCTTTGAAAGAAATGAATCCAGAATCCATTGTAGAAGAGGTAAAGAAAAGTGGATTAAGAGGAAGAGGTGGTGCAGGTTTCCCAACAGGTATGAAATGGAGTTTTATTGCGAAGCCAGAAGGCGTGCCACGTCATTTGGTTTGTAATGCAGACGAAAGTGAGCCTGGTACTTTTAAGGATCGTTATTTGATGGAGTTTTTGCCACATCTTTTAATTGAAGGCTTGATTGTGTCAAGTTTCGCGTTGGGTTCTAACGATACTTATATTTACATCAGAGGTGAATATGCTTGGATTGTAGACATATTAGAAGAAGCCATCAATGAAGCGAAAGCGAATGGTTGGTTAGGTAAAAATATTTTGGGAACAGGTTTCGATTGTAACATACACGTTCAACGTGGCGCAGGTGCTTATATCTGTGGAGAAGAAACTGCATTGATTGAATCATTGGAAGGCAAGCGTGGTAATCCACGTATTAAACCACCATTCCCTGCAATTCAGGGACTGTGGCAGCGTCCAACAGTGGTGAATAACGTAGAAACTTTAGCGGCAATCGTTCCTATTATTAATTTAGGTGGAGACGAGTATGCTAAGATCGGAGTAGGAAGATCAACAGGTACAAAATTAATTTCTGCATGCGGTAATATTAATAAGCCAGGTGTGTATGAAATTGATATGACCATAACAGTTGAAGAGTTTATTTATAGTGACGAATATTGCGGAGGAATTAAAGGAGGTAAGCAATTAAAAGCTTGTATTCCTGGAGGTTCTTCTGTGCCAATTTTGCCTGCTAATTTATTATTAAAAACAGCAAAGGGCGAACCACGTTACATGAACTATGAGAGTTTGAGTGATGGCGGATTTGCCACTGGTTCAATGTTGGGTTCAGGTGGATTTATTGTATTAGACGAAGACCAATGTATTGTAAAGAATACCTTGACATTAGCGCGTTTTTATCGCCACGAAAGTTGCGGTCAATGTTCTCCTTGTAGAGAAGGAACAGGCTGGATGGAAAAAATATTATACAAAATTGAACATGGTAAAGGAACGATAGCAGATATCGATTTACTATGGGATATTCAAAGAAAGATAGAAGGGAATACCATTTGTCCATTAGGTGACGCAGCAGCATGGCCTGTAGCTGCAGCAATTCGTCATTTCCGTGATGAATTCGAGTGGCATATCAACAACCCGGAACTTTCACAAACAAGCAATTTCGGTTTACAACACTATGCGGATCCAATTCATGTACCTGCATAACATAGAAATATAAACTATGAGCGAACAAAATTTATTTAAAGTAACGATCGACAATATCACCATTGAAGTTCCAGCAGGAACAACTGTGTTGCAAGCTGCTCGATTAATTGGTGGTCAAGTTGCACCTCCTGCAATGTGTTTTTACAGCAAGTTGCAAGGGAGCGGTGGTAAGTGTAGAACCTGTTTGGTAGAAGTGTCAAAGGGTTCCGAGAAAGACCCACGTCCAATGCCTAAGCTGGTTGCATCTTGTCGTACCACTGTAATGGATGGAATGGAAGTAAAAAACATCACAAGTGAAAAAGTAATTGACGCAAGAGCGGGTGTGGTAGAATTTTTATTATTAAACCATCCTTTGGACTGTCCTATTTGCGATCAAGCTGGAGAGTGTCATTTACAAGACTTAAGTTTTGAACATGGCAAGTCAGAGACGCGCTATGAATTCCATAGAAGAACCTTTAAAAAACATGATTTAGGTAAAAACATACAATTGCATATGACGCGTTGTATCTTATGTTACCGTTGTGTTTTCACTGCAGATCAGTTAACTAATAAACGTGTACATGGCATTTTAGATCGTGGAGACCATGCTGAGATTGCAACACATATTGAAAAGAGTTTAGACAATGAATTTATAGGCAACGTGATTGACGTTTGTCCAGTGGGTGCATTGACTGACAAGACGTTCCGTTTTAAAAATCGTGTTTGGTTCTTAAAACCAATGGATGCACATCGTGATTGCCCAACTTGTTCTGGTAGAGTGACTTTATGGAATAGAGGAGACGAAGTATATAGAGTTACTGCACGTAAAGATCAATGGGGTGAAGTAGAAGATACGCCAGATGGTAAGCCAGGCTGGATTTGTAACACTTGTCGTTTTGATAAAAAAGAAACATCCGACTGGGTAATCGAAGGCCCTCGTGAAATTAGCAGACAGTCTGTGATTGCACAAGGACATTATGCTGGCAAAATTGGAATGAGCAAACCAAAGGAAACCTTTGCTGCAATCAATGATGGAAGAGCGCCTCATTTATTGATGGATATACATGATGAAAGTGAAGTGAATCAGCCTACAATTCATTTAGGTAAAATTCAGGGTCCTTCTCATGGGGATACATTTAACACAAACAATACTCATAAAGCATAATTATAATAGCATGACAATTCTTGCATTTGATTGGGGACTAGTGATAGAAAAATTAATCTTAATTGCTATTGTTGTATTTGGCAGTTTAGGCATCGCTTTGTATACAACTTTTGGTGAAAGAAAAGTAGCTGCGATATTGCAAGACAGGCCAGGTCCAAACAGAGCTGGTCCTTTTGGATTGTTACAGCCACTCGCAGACGGTTTGAAATTGATCATGAAAGAAGAGATCATTCCAACTGCAGCCAATAAATGGTTGTTTATTTTAGGGCCAGGTTTAGCGATGACAGCTAGTTTAATGACTTGTGCGGTGATTCCTTGGGGATCTGATATTGAATTATTTGGACGAAAAATTGCATTGCAAATTGCAGATATTAATATCGGCATTTTATATGTATTCGCTGTGGTGAGTATGGGCGTGTATGGCATTATGATTGGCGGATGGGCTTCAAATAATAAGTTTTCTTTAATGTCTTCATTAAGAGCAGCATCACAAGCCATCAGCTATGAATTAGCAATGGGCTTGGCATTGATTGCTTTATTGATGACTTCGGGGTCATTAAGTTTAAAAACAATTGTAGAGCAACAAGTAACAGGCAATTGGTGGAATATCGTGTATCAGCCGCTTGGATTTTTATTATTTTTTGTAGCGGCATTGGCTGAGTGTAACAGAACACCATTCGACTTGCCAGAAGCAGAGAACGAGTTGAACTTTGGATACCACCAGGAATATTCTTCCATGAAATTGGGTTTTTATTTGTTCGCGGAATATATCAACATGATTATGAGTAGCGCGATCATGGCGTCTATGTATTTTGGTGGTTATGACTTGCCTTTCTTTGACGAATCAACTGTCGCACCAAATATTGCTGCAATGATTGGTGTAGGTACTTTATTGATCAAGATCGTTTTATTTATTTTCTTATTTATGTGGATTCGTTGGACGATTCCACGTTTCAGATATGATCAATTAATGAACCTAGGATGGAAGACGATGATTCCATTGGCACTTTTTAATTTATTAATCACTGGCGCGTTGATTTTAGCCAACTTATAATTATTTAAACCTCATTGTATAAAGACATGCAACCATTAACCAACAAAGCACAAGCTGTAAACAGACAACCCATGACCTTTTGGGAGCGCTTGTATTTGATTAATATTATTAAAGGGATGTTTATCACGTTTAGTCATATGTTTAAAAAACAACCGACGACACGTTATCCAGAAGAGAAGCGTCCATTTAGCCCCGTATTTAGAGGCTTACACGTATTGAATAGAGACGAAGAAGGAAGAGAGCGTTGTACAGCTTGTGGATTATGCGCTGTTGCATGTCCTGCCGAAGCGATTACAATGGAAGCTGCTGAGCGTGTAGAAGGAGAAGAGACATTGTACAGAGAAGAGAAATATGCTGCAAAATATGAAATCAATATGTTGCGTTGTATTTTTTGTGGTTTGTGTGAGGAGGCTTGTCCAAAAGACGCCATTTACATGAGTGAAACATTTGCTCCAGCAAATTACACACGTAAAGGTTTTATCTATGGCAAAAACGATTTATTAATTCCGAATCCAAAAACTGAAGCAGCAGATTTAGCTTTAGCAAAAGGAGTAGAAGCATAATTTATACTATGAATACAGTAGACATTTTATTTTATCTATTATCTGCATTTGCGATTGTGAGTGCTACGATGGTATTGATTAGTAAGAACCCAATCCACAGTGTGTTGTGGTTGATTTTGGTATTCTTCGCTATCTCTGGACATTATATTTTACTCAATGCTCAGTTCTTGGCGATTGTAAACATCATTGTTTATGCTGGAGCGATCATGGTATTGTTCTTGTTTGTGATTATGTTAATGAATATCAAAAAAGACGCGGAACCACAAAAGCAATTATTAGTAAAATTAACTGGTGTGATTGCGGGAGGTAGCTTACTTACTTTGTTAATTGCTGTTGTGAAACAAACTGCGCAAATTCAAAACAAGCAAGTATTATTAAAAGAAGGAACGATTGGTTTGATACACCCCTTGGGAAAAGCATTATTTAGTGATTATGTAGTGCCATTTGAGATAAGCAGTGTTTTATTCTTAAGTGCAATGGTAGGTGCTGTAATCATTGGAAAAAAATAATTAACATTAAAATTAGTAGAGATGTCTATACAGTATTATATCATATTATGTTTGACTTTGTTTAGCATTGGCGTGGTGGGGGTTTTGACCCGTCGCAATGCCATCATCGTATTCATGTGTATTGAATTGATGTTAAACGCAGTTAACTTGTTATTGGTTGCATTTTCAAAAATGTACCATGGATTGGCTTTGCAAAATGCGGCTGACACAACAGCGGGTATTGATGCGCAAATTTTTGTATTCTTCATTATGGTGGTTGCGGCTGCTGAAGTAAGTGTAGGATTGGCCATTATTGTGATGATGTACCGCAATACGCATTCTGTTGACATCAATTTCTTAAATAGATTAAAGAATTAATTCATCCCACATGAAAGTAATATTAGCATTGATCACCCTCTTGCCTTTTGCAGGATTTTTATTTAACGGACTAGGGCGTAATATTTGGAGTAAAAAAACAATTGCCTACAATGGCACCATGTATATATTTGCTTCATTCGTTTTTAGTTTGATTGCATTCTGGAATGTACAGGAGCAAGGGGCGATTACGGTACATTTTTTCGACTTCATCAACACTAGCACTGTTAAAATCCCATTTGACTTCAGGGTAGATGCATTGTCAAGTTTGTTCTTGTTGGTGATCACGGGCGTGGGTACATTGATCCACTTATACTCTTCTGCTTATATGCATGAAGAAACTGCACCGCATTATGCGCGCTATTTTGCCTATTTAAACTTATTTATTTTCTCTATGCTTTTATTGGTATTAGGAGATAACTATGTGATTATGTTTATTGGATGGGAAGGCGTTGGATTGTGTTCTTATTTATTAATTGGCTATTGGTTCACCAATACCACGTATAACAATGCAGCAAAGAAAGCCTTCATCATGAATAGAATTGGTGACCTAGGTTTCTTGTTGGCGATCTTTTGGTTGATTGTGAAACTAGGCACGGTGAGTTACGGCGAAGTGTTGACTGCAGAAAGCTTGGCTAAATTATCTACTACAGACATTACCGCAATTACTTTATTGTTATTTGTAGGCGCAATGGGTAAGAGTGCACAGATTCCTTTGTACACTTGGTTGCCAGATGCGATGGCAGGTCCTACACCAGTATCTGCTTTGATCCATGCTGCTACCATGGTAACTGCAGGTATCTACATGATTACAAGAACGAATATTTTTTATACGCATAGTGAAATTGCACAAACAGTAGTTGCAATCATTGGTATTAGTACAGCCTTATTAGCTGCGACTATCGCGATCAAGCAAAATGACATTAAAAAAGTATTGGCTTATTCAACAGTGAGTCAGTTAGGGTATATGTTTCTAGGATTAGGCGTGGGCGCTTATTCCGGTGCGGTGTTTCATGTGATTACACATGCTTTCTTTAAAGCATTGTTATTCTTGGCAGCAGGATCTGTGATTCATGCCATGCATCATGAGCAAGACATACGCAAGATGGGTGGCTTGAAATCAAAATTACCAATCACGCATATCACTTTCTTAATTGGTTGTATCGCCATTGCAGGGGTACCTCCGTTTAGTGGTTTCTTTTCAAAAGATGAAATCTTGGCAGCAGCCTATGCTAAAAATCCAATTTATTGGTTCCTAGGTGTGCTTGGTGCAGCGATGACCGCATTTTATATGTTCCGTTTATATGCCACTACTTTTCTAGGCCAATTCAGAGGAACAGATGCACAAGCGCATCATGTTCACGAGAGTCCAATAAGTATGACATTGCCTTTAATTATCTTGGCGGTATTGAGTGCCGTTGGTGGAGCGATGGGCGTGCCTGAAATACTAGGCGGGCACCATTGGTTAGGGCATCATTTATCAAGTATCATTGGCGAAGCAGCTCCTTTGCACTTATCACATACTACAGAATGGATTTTAATGGGCAGTTCTGTCACCATTGCATTAGTAGCTTTATTGATTGCGATAAGCAAATACAGTAAGCAAGCGGATGGCGAGCCTCAAACAGCATTGGGTAAATTCTTGTACAATAAGTGGTTGGTAGATGAATTGTATGAAAAAGCAATTGTACAACCATTGAATCGTTTTGCTGGCTTCTTGAAGGAAGTAGTAGAAAAAAACATCATCGATGGCGTTGTCAATGGTACTGGAAAATTAGTACAGTATGGTGCAAGACAAACGCGCTTAATACAGAGTGGTCAAGTAGGATATTATATTTTATTCATGGTACTGAGCATGGTTGTGTTATTCCTAATATGGTTTAATGATATCGCTATCACTCGATTCTTTCATAATTTGATTAAATAAATTTATAGCAACAATGGTATTACTTTCAATTCTATCTATTCCGTTTATCGCAGCCATTTTTTTGCTGTTTGTTAAACACGATAAAATAGCCAACAATGTTGCAATTGCTGCAACTGCAATCACATTAGGACTATCTATTTATATTGCTTGCATGGGTGCAGAGAGTTTTGACGCATCGTGGATGTTGAGCTTGAATGCAAGATTTACATTGACTGCAGATGGCTTGTCTAAAATATTGCTCTTGTTAACTTGTATAAGTTTTCCTGCAATCTTCATTGCCACCTCAAAGAACGAAGTGAAGAATAGAAATCAATTTTTGTCTTTGATGTTGTTTACACAAGCGGGATTATTAGGTGTGTTTTTAGCTGGTGACGCAATGTTATTTTATTTTTTCTGGGAATTGGCTTTGATTCCAGTGTACTTCCTATGTTCTATTTGGGGAGGAGAAAAACGTGTTGCAGTGACTTTTAAATTCTTTATTTATACCTTCTTAGGATCTTTGTTTATGTTGATTGGTATTATCTATGTGTATACGCACACAACAGACCACAGTTTTGCATATGCATCTTTTAAAGCAGCCAATTTAACTGCTGGACAAAAGATTACTGCTTTTGCCTTATTCTTTACAGCATTTGCAATCAAGATGCCTATATTCCCTTTACATACATGGCAGCCTGATGCTTATGAACAATCTCCGACAGCTGTAACAATGGTATTGAGTGCGGTGATGGTAAAGATGGGCTTATATGGTGTGATGAGATGGTTAATGCCTTTGTTCCCAGATGCATTTAGTGCACATTCCAATTTTGTAGTGATCTTGTCTGTTATAGGTATTTTATATGCTTCTTTTATTGCCATTCGTCAAGACGACATGAAGCGTTTGATTGCTTATTCTTCCATCGCGCATATTGGTTTAATGAGCGCTGCTTTATTTACCAATACCGAAATTGGGGTACAAGGTGCTTTGATACAATTATTTTCACATGGCGTTAATGTCTTGGGTTTATGGATCATCGCGGACATTATTGAGCAACAAACAGGAACAAGGTCATTGAAGGAAATGGGGGGACTTGCTAAACAAAATCCAACCTTAGGCATTTTGCTTGTAGGATTTGCATTTGCAAATATCGCATTGCCTTTAACCAATGCATTTATTGGAGAGTTTTTAATGTTCAATGCATTGTTCCAATTCAACCCTTGGATTGCTGCAGTAGCAGGAGTTAGTGTTGTATTAGCAGCTATTTACACTTTGAATATGGTCCAAAAATGTGCTTATGGCGAAGTGAGTGAAAAAATAAATAAAATGCAATCACCTAATCTGCCTGCACAGTTTGTATTGATTGTTTTGTTTATTGTAGTGTTGATTACTGGAGTGTATCCTGCTCCTTTATTTGATTTAACTGCAGATACTTTACAACAATTGTTTATCAAATAATTAAATGAATTTATAATGAACGCAATTATAGCTTCGGCTTTATTAGGTGTATTAATGATGTTTGCTTCTTGGATTTTCGATAATGAGAAAACGCAAACGCGTATCGCTTTAGTTGGACTGTTGGCACTTATTGTTGCTAATTTGTTGCAATTAAATGGCGTATACGCTATTGGCATAGACACTAAGGGAATGCTGGCTTTCACGCAGTTTGGATTGTATGTAAATACTATTTTATTCATCTTGACTTTTTTATACGTTTGGCTAAATGGAGATGAAATTGCTAAGATCGGGAATCATGCAGCAGATTTTTATGCTTTGTTTTTCTTTATTTTATGCGGAGCTAGCATATTAACTTCTTATAATAACTTGTTGATGTTGTTTATAGGTATTGAAATCTTGTCTATTCCTTTATATATTTTAACTGGAGCGGATAAAAAGAATTTAAATAGCAATGAAGCTGCATTGAAATATTTTTTAATGGGCTCTTTTTCTACCGGCATATTTTTATTGGGCATCACATTTATATATGGCGCTACCGGCACTTTTCAAATTACCACACCAGCATTGAATCCTGCAACGGGCATGGTGAGAGAGCAATTGATGCTTTCTGCGGGATTAATTCTAATTTTTGCCTCTTTCAATTTTAAAGTTTCTGCAGCCCCATTCCATTTTTGGACACCAGATGTATATGACGGCGCCCCAACAGTATTCACTTCCTTTATGGCAACGATTGTAAAAGCAACAGCAATGATCGCTTTTGTCGTTTTATTTCATACTCAGTTTAAAGCATTAGGATACGCTTGGGAGTTAATACTCACTTTTGTATTAATCGCTACTTTATTTGTAGGAAATATTACTGCAGTTTTTCAACGTAGTGTAAAACGTATGTTGGCCTATTCTAGTATTGCTCAAGTTGGATTTATGCTTTTTGCACTATATGGTGCAACAAGTTTTGCTACTGAAGGTATCTTGCTTTATATCATGGCTTATTCAGTTGCAAGTATTGGATTGTTTGGAGTATTGATTAAAATGAAAGAGTATAGTTTTGAAGCTTTCAATGGCTTGGCTAAAAAAGAACCATTATTAGCAGGAATGACCACGGTTTTCTTATTGTCCTTAGCCGGCATCCCTTTAACTGGTGGATTTTTTGCAAAATATTTCATGCTCAATGCTGCAGTGCAATCTGGCGTTGGCTTGTGGTTGGTCCTAGTGGCAATTCTTTTTGCCGCTGTGAGCGTTTACTACTATTTTAAGTTAATACAGGCAATGTATTTTGTAGAGGGCGAGCCTGCAATCAATGCGCTCGAACAAGGATACAAGTATAAATTACTTGTTTTTGCCATTTTAATATTAGCGCTTGGGGTTGTACCCAATGTTTTCCTCTCTTATCTCTACTTTTAGCCGTTCTTCAAATAGATTACCGTTTAAAGTGGAACCTGATCTAATCTGTCCTACCTTTAGGCTCAGTTAAACAGATTTTATGACCTTACAGGACTCATTTGTGTTGGCTTGGCGTACCGTAAAAGGCAATAAGCTAAGAACCAGTATTACAGTTGCTATCATCGCGTTTGGTATCATGGCATTGATTGGCATTATTACAGCCATCTCTGCGATGAATCAAAGTTTAAAAGAAAACTTTTCTTTTATGGGGGCGAATGCATTCACCATTCGATATAAAGAAATGAATGCAAGGATGGGAGGGCCTGGTAACGACGATTTTTCAAAAACCAAGAAAGGACAAAAAGAGAAGAAGTCAAATTTGGATAAGCCGTTTAAATTAGAAGAGTCTATTTATTTTAAAGAAAATTATAGTTTCAACAGAGCGCAGGTAAGTGTATACAGAAGGGCCAGTGGCAACAATGAAATTGTCTACAAAAATTTAAAAACCAATCCTCAAATTGGCATGTGGGGTGCGGATGAAAATTATTTAGCAGTCAATGGATATCAACTTTCTGTTGGTAGAAATTTAAATGCGGTAGATATCCAATCTGGTCGAAATGTTTGTATGATAGGAAGTAGTGTTGGTACAAAATTATTTCCTAGAAATCCAGAAAAGAGTGTAGATAAAATCATCTTAGTTCAGGGCAAACCCTACCGCATCATAGGCTTGTTAAAGTCAAAAGGCTCAAGTGCGATGCTAAGGCAGGATGACATCATCGTTACTTCTTTAAAAAATGTGCGTCAATATCAAAATAGTAATCCCTCTTATCAATTAGGTGTCGCAGTCAATAACGTGATTGAATTAGAGCCGGCTATTGATGAAGCGATGTTACAGATGCGAAAAGCTAGAAAATTAATACCAACGGAGTCCGATAATTTTATCATTGACAAGAGTGACAAATTCGCACAATTGTTCATTGGCTTTTTAGCGGGCATTAGTGGTGCCGCTGGGGCGATTGGTATGATTACACTTATAGGTGCAGCCATTGGTTTAATGAATATCATGTTGGTTGCTGTGAATGAGAGAACTAGAGAAGTTGGACTGATCAAAGCATTGGGTGGAAAAAGAAAAGACGTGCGTCGTCAATTCTTATTTGAAAGCATTATTATTAGTTTATTAGGTGCCATTTTCGGCATCCTATTAGGTGTATTAGTTGGAAATGTATTTAGTATTGTACTAAGTACAGGTTTTGTGATTCCTTGGTTCTGGGTGATTACAGGTATTGTGATATGTTCTGGTGTTGGATTGATTGCTGGTATTTATCCTGCTATGAAAGCAGCTTCTTTAAATCCAATCAATGCATTAAGGTACGAGTAGTGTATAAGATAGTAGATATTAAAAATGCCTCCCAACTGGGAGGCATTTTTAATATGCAATAAGCTAGGTAGATTTATTTTGGATCTAAAGCTTGCTTGATTCTATCTTGCAAGTCATTGATATGATTTACTGCAGCTGCTTCTTTTGCAGTTGCTTTAGCAGCTTGTAATGAAGCAGCTAATTTTTTCAATTGCGCTTTTGCTTCAGATACAACATCTGTATTTGCTACATCTGCACTTGGGAAACCAATTCGTGCTAAATTGCTAGCAGCACTTACAGAAGCAATAGATGGATTAATTAAATCATCTAATTGACTTACGTAAGTCTTTTGCAAATTACGACGGTAAATATCTGCTCTGCTTACATCGCTGAACAAACCTTTTCTTAAGTCGTCCATCATCTCATTGAGTGCATAAGAACTTGCTCCAAATCTTGAATGACTTGTGGTGATACGATACAATCTAGTTTTGTCTAGTAAAGATTTCAAGATACTTGTTTGTACAGATTGAATACGCTCATTACTTGAAGGGTTAGCAAACTTATTTAAAATGCTTGCATCTAATAACCATTTTGGCGTAGCAAACAATTGTGTATGGAAAAACTGCATCGCTTGTTTTTGTATTGCAACAGTAGTTGGTGTATACACGTCTCCTTTTTCTTCTACACTTTTAAATGTTTCTTGTATGCCTCCAATGTTTCTTAATACATGGCCCATATATCTATTAAATTGACCAACAACCTGACCATACATTTGGCTCAAGTTTTCATAACGATCACCTTCCTCTTTAGTCCACTCTGGTAAATTCACAAGAATTCTTTTCAAGTTCTTAATACCATATTCACTAGCTAACATGGAGTTGTCACCTAAGTCTTCTGTTTGAGCTCTTGGGTCGTCGTTTCTACCTTCGCCACCAAACCAGATTCTTGGATTCTTACTTAAATTATCAACAATCCATTTGTTATTGATCTTACGATCTGCTTGAACATCATGCTCGCCAGTATAAGTATAGCCCCATTGGATAGCCCATTTGTCGTAATCGCCAATTCGTGGAAATAAGCCTGACTGACTAATTTTATCTTCGGGCTGTGCAACGTAGTTGAAACGTGCATAGTCCATAATAGATGCAGTATGACCATTTGCTTCTACCCAAGTTTTATCTCTTAATTTCTCTACAGGTGTTTTACTTGAACTACCCATATTATGTCTTAGTCCTAAAGTGTGTCCAATTTCATGAGAGGAAACAAAACGAATTAAGTTACCCATTAAGGTATCGTTGAAATGCATTTTTCTTGCAGCTGGATCTACTGCTGCAGTTTGTACCATGTACCAATCGTGTACCAAACTCATTACATTGTGGTACCAGCCTACATGGCTCTCTAAAATTTCACCACTACGTGGATCGTGCACCTGAGGTCCATAAGCGTTTTCGATATCTGAAGCGAAATAACGAATCACAGAAAAACGAGCATCTTCTAAGCTCATTGTACTATCATTTGGCCATTCTTTACCTTGGATCGCATTTTTCCAACCCGCTTTTTCGAAAGCTACATTCCAGTCGTTTACACCTTCAATTAAATAAGGCACCCATTTTTTAGGGGTTGCTGGGTCGATATAATAAATGATTGGCTTAATAGGTTCAACCAATTCACCTCTTTTATATTTTTCAAGATCCTGAGGCTTTGGCTCCAAGCGATAGCGCACTGCAAATACTTGATTTTTTACTTTTTGTTGGTCATCAGAGTATTCAACAAAATTATCTGCAAAATAGCCCACTCTGGAATCAAATAAACGACGTCCCATCGGCACTTTAGGCAATAATAAAATGGAGGTGTTCAATTCAAAAGTAACGGCACCTGCGTTTGCTGCAGCAGGAATAAAATTACCGCCTGCAGGACTTCCTGGCAATGGGGCACTTGCATTATAGGTTTTAACTGTTCTTATTTCTAGATTGATAGGGTAGGCTTTGATGCTTTCGATATAAGATCGATCAGCAGCAAGACCGGATAAGTTAAAGCTTCTTTTTTCGAAACTACTTAAGCTAACCGCTTGATTATCACCTTTAAAAAAGTCACTAACATCTATAATAGAGCTATTTGAATCCTTACCAAAAGCTTTGATCTCAAATGAAGCCACAATTGGGTCTAAATAAGAGTTCTTAACGGCCTTGGCGATAGTTTGAGTCGAATCAGCCTTGCTAATCAAAGTCACTACACGCATAAAAATGCGGTTATTAGGGCCTTTTTCAAATTGGATCGATTGTTCATTTACTTCTTCACCACCATATTTTCTTGCACCACCTGCCACTTTAGCATAACGGGTAACTGCGATCAATTCTCTACCCAAAAGGCTATCTTGGATATCAAAGTAGTATTTGTCATCTTGAAAATGCACTGTGAAGACCCCTTTTTGGGTAATCGCCTTCTTGGTAATTAAGTCTTTATAGGCTTTTGGGCCTATTTTAGCCGGCAAGTCTTTTTTTGCGCCAGCTGCAGCAGAACTAGTGTCTTTAATTGGCGCATTTTTTTGGGCATTTACTAGACTTGTCATTAGGACACAAAGACTAGTAATCGCTAGGATTTTTTTCATATTAAATAATTATTGTTTTTTAAAAACGTCCCATAAATATATTCTATTCATACTACACTTTTTGGTTAATATTATTTTTACCAAAAAAAATGTCTTGAAAATTGTTTCAATCAATAAATTACTTATTTTGTAACCCCTTAGAAACTGAAGTCTAAAGATTCTTTAAAAAATCACCTTTAGTTTCGAGGATTAAATCACTTTTTTATAAATTTAATTTAAAACCAAAAATCAATTGAATCATGGCTGAGACTAAACCAACTGCAACTGCGGCTTCAAAGCAAGCAGCGCCAAAAAAAGGAGGCAACTTACTTGCATCTTTAGCACCAATCGCTTGTGTCGTAGCAGGCTATGTTATCTGGCGTTTCGTCCTAGGTAACGCAAGTAATTTCACTAACCCTGATCCAAGTGGTGGTTTCTGGCCAGCGCACAAAGGACCAACAGGTACGTTTACAAAAATGTACGAGGGTGGTATCGTAGTACCTATTTTGATTGCAAATTTTTTAGTTGTATTGACTTTCTCTATTGAAAGATTATTGACTATCAAAAAAGCAAATGGTAATGGCAATATTGCTGAATTTATTCGCAAAGTACAATTCCATTTAGCGAACAAAGAAGTGGATAAAGCTTTGGCTGAGTGTGATAAGCAAAAAGGTTCTGTAGGTAATGTAATGAAATCTGGCTTGACTAAGTACAAGGAAATGATTTCAAACACAGAATTAGATACAGACCAAAAAGTATTGAACATTCAAAAAGAAATTGAAGAAGCAACTGCATTGGAATTACCAATGTTAGAAAAGAACTTAGTATTCTTATCAACGATCGCATCTGTTGCAACCTTATTAGGTTTGTTCGGTACGGTATTAGGTATGATTCGTTCTTTCTCTAAATTAGGTGAAGAAGGCGGTGGTGAAGCAGCACGTGAATTGTCTCAAGGTATCTCTGAGGCATTGTACAATACTGCATTAGGTATTGGTACTTCTGCTGTTGCAATCATCATGTATAACATCTTTACAACAAATATTGATGGTATTACATACGGAATCGACGAGTCTGGTTTCACTTTGACTCAAAGTTTCGCAGCGAATTATAAATAAATCATTCAATAAGGCCTGGCCTTATAAATATTAAAAGACTATACAATGGGTAGAGCCAAATTACCTCGTAAGAGTACAAACATCGACATGACAGCCATGTGTGATGTGGCCT
>JACCDH011038377.1_pt1 | contig 28679 bp, 23 predicted proteins | sample 7442481 | NCBI WGS metagenome assembly JACCDH01 (sample SAMN15323433, study PRJNA562643) | freshwater metagenome | isolation source: river surface water | place: USA:Blue River Watershed | collected 2017-08-15 | reverse complement strand
GGGTATACTGCAGCCATATATGCAGCAAGAGCAAATATGAAACCTGTTTTATACCAAGGTATACAGCCAGGTGGTCAGCTTACTATTACCACAGAAGTAGAAAATTATCCAGGATATCCAGAAGGAATTCAAGGACCAGAAATGATGGTTCATTTTGAAAAACAAGCCAGCAGAATGGGGGCCGATATTCGTTATGGATTGGCAACAAAAGTAGATTTCAGTAGCACACCACATAAGGTTTGGATTGATGAAGAAAAAGAAATTCATGCAGACGCAGTCATCATTAGCACGGGTGCTTCTGCTAAATGGTTGGGCTTACCAAGCGAAGAAAGATTAAATGGATATGGTGTAAGTGCTTGTGCGGTTTGTGACGGATTTTTCTTTAAAGGAAAAGAAGTAGCCATTATTGGTGCAGGCGATACTGCCGCAGAAGAAGCGGTTTACTTGAGCAAGCTTTGTACACAAGTACATATGATTGTTCGTAGAGATCAAATGCGTGCGAGTAAAATCATGCAAGACCGTGTGTTGAATTCACCTAATATTAAAGTGTATTGGAATTCAGAAACTGATGAAATTTTAGGGGATAAAAAAGTAGAAGCGGTTCGTATCAAGAATAATCAAACAGGAGAAATGCAAGAAATTCCTGTGAGTGCTTTCTTTGTGGCAATTGGTCATCAGCCCAATAGTGCCATCTTTAAAGACTATGTTGATATGGACGAAACTGGATATATCTTAACGGTGCCTGGTACCACCAAAACCAATGTGGCTGGGGTTTTTGCAGCAGGAGATGTTCAAGATAAGAACTATCGACAGGCTGTAACTGCAGCGGGAAGTGGTTGTATGGCAGCTTTAGATGCTGAGCGCTATTTAACTTCTATAGGGCACTAAACCATGAGCAAAGCAAGTATTCATTTAACTGATTTACGTTTTTTTGCTTACCATGGATTATACAAGGAAGAGCAGGTTTTAGGTAATGAGTTCGCCATTAATATTGAAGTAGGATTTACTCCTAAGGAATTTCCTATTGTGCATATTGCCGATACCATCAATTATGCGTTGGTGTATGAATTGGTGAAAAAGCGGATGCAAAAAGCAACCCCATTATTAGAGACCATAGCTTCAGATATTGCAAATGAAATTTTGGCACAGTTTTCTCTATCAGATTATGTACATATTTCCATTTATAAATTGAAACCACCTATTGCACAGTTTGTGGGCAGTTTAGGGGTTTCATTAAAAGTGAATAGAGCAGATGATGAAAATTAGATTTGTATTGGTAATGCTTTTGTTTTGTAGTTGGATAGGAGCTGCTTTATCTCAAGACATTGCCATTTTAGCCAAAGAGGCGGAGAATATGGAACGTCAGTTGAAAGAACCAGAAGCATTGGCAAAATACAAGCAAATCCTAGTGCTAGAGCCCAATCTTATCAAGTATCTGGTTAAAGCAGCGGAACTGGAAATAGCTATTGGAGGAAGAGAAAAAAACGAGAATAATAAACGCTTGTATTTTGAATCGGCAATGGCTTATGCCCAAAGAGCATTAAAAGCAGATCCAAATAATGCAGATGCCAATTATGTCATGGCAACTGTTTCTGGTAAAATGACCGACTTAGATATCGAGAATAAAAAGATTGTGGCTTATGTGAAAGACGTTAAAGAATATGCAGATAAAGCATTGAGCATAAACCCTAATCATGCAAGAGCCAATTACACATTGGGCAAATGGCATTACGAAATGGTAACGCTTTCTGGAATTAAAAAAGCTGCGGTAAAATTATTTTATGGTGGCTTGCCCAATGGAGATTTAGATAAAGCCATATTATATATGGAAAAATCAAGAACACTTGAACCTTATTTTGTAACCAATCAATTGGATTTAGCGAAAGCATACAAAGAAAATAGGCAACCTGCTAAAGCCATTGAAATTTTAGAAAGATTGGTAAAAATGCCCAATCGTTCCTTTAATGATATTGCATTAAAGGCAGAAGGAGCGCAATTATTAGCATCATTACAATAAATCCATTATATGAGCTTACAAGAATTATTTTTAGAATCAGTTGCCAACAGTAAAACATTAGCTGAAAAGCCTGATAACGAAACTTTGTTGAAATTGTATTCATTGTACAAACAAGCCACAGAAGGCGATAACAAAGAAGAAGGTCCTGCAAATATGTTCGACTTTGTTGCCAAATTTAAGCACGAAGCATGGGCCAAATTACAGGGCTTATCTAAAGAAGATGCTATGCAGCAATACATTGACCTAGTGAAACAATTGAAAGGTTAGATCTTAATTTTTTTCCAGCGATTACTGCTTATATACCAGAACGATGGAATAAACATAATAGACCAATACAACCATTCGCTTGCCCATCCCCATGTGATGGGCAAATTCATTTTTTCCAATACAATGTAAACGTATACGAGGTAAAAAATGATGGTGGCGATTTCGGTAAATAAATTCATTTTAGAATTTCCAGTTCCTGTTACTGCATTAACCCAAACCGTTGCTGCAGACATCATGATCATTGCAATAGACACGACTCTTAGCACTGGTATGCCAGCTTGTATAAAGTCTTCGCCTTGGCCATAAATGCCAAGGAATGCCCTTGGAAATACATTTAAGAAGATGAATACAATGCAAGCAAAGCCCATGCTCCATTTAAGTATTCTATAAATTAATGGAACTACTTCTTCTTTTCTTCCCTGACCAATTACATTGCTTACCATTGTATTTGTGGTTGCTGCAAATGCCCAAGTAAAACATCCAAAGAACCCAAAAAGATTTCGCATGGTATTTGAAACGGCTAGGTCTCTTGCACCATGATGTTCAATTAAGATATAAAAATACTCCCAACTCATAATGCTGATGACATGCTGCAGAATAAGGGGATAGGATTGATTTAAAATGAGTTTGATATAGGAAAACTGATAGGCTACTTTCTTAAACAAATTGATTTTTTGGCTCATCCCATTAAATCGAATAACCAAAAAAACAGCTAATAATCCAGCCCCTTCAGCAATGATGGAAGCATAGGCGGCTCCATTAAATCCTAGATTAGGCATACCCAACTTGCCATATATTAATCCATAGTCAAACACAATATTGACAATGGCTTCGGTAGCAGTTCCTAATACCAATAGTTTGCTTTGATTAATACCTACCAATAATGCATTACGCATTTGATAGATATAGAGTAGGGGTAAACCCCATATTCGAATAGACAAGAACTGAACCGCCATATTGATTCCTTCTTGATCGTGCAATGACCATTGCAATACCAGTGGCGCAACAAACCAAGTAGTTAAAATACCAAATATGGCAAAGAACATGGCTATTCTTACCCCATGCCAAAATAGAATTCCAATTTCATCTATTCTATTTTCACCTGCTCTTCTAGAAATTAAAGCTTGTAATCCATTGTTCAATCCATTCCCAATTACTGCAAACATCAAATAATACACCCCAGTTATACCCGCAATCCCCAATTCTTTCTGCCCCAATCCTCCCAAAAAAATATTATTGGTAATAAAGTTGATTTGAGGAACAACTATAGATGCAGATATGGGCAAAGCAATACGCAGGATGGCTTTATTCCCGGTATTAACTTGAAGATTCAGTGGTGAAAGATTGCTCATATTGGGCAGCGAAGTTAGTAAAATGAGCGCTGATAATATCTTCGCTCTCCGTTAATGCTTTTTTATATATTATTGCAACGTAATTAAGATGAATGGCCAGGAAAAAAGCAGGATTTTATAATGAGGATCCCATTAGTGGATCTGCTTTTCAGCTCATCATAGAATTGGATGAACAGGAAATGCGTTGCATGTCTAAATCTGTAGACAATGGAACCATTGTAGCTTTTGAGTATTTTAGTTTAGATAAAGACCAAACAGAAGATTGGAACGATATCTTTTATGAAATCAAAACCATCTCAAAGCTGTTTAATAAAACCTATAAATTAGTTACTTGTTTTTTCTGTACTCCTGAATCAATATTAGTACCAGAGAAATTTTTAACTGCTACTTCTGCAGAAGACTATCTGAACCTAATTTATGGTGAAAGCAGTAGGATGGAAGTGAAATACGAGAAACTGATTGCCACTAGAAGTTTTATCAATACCTATCGAATTAAGAAGTCATTGGCCGAATTATTGACTAGACAGTTTATTATTTTTCAAACATCACATGTATATACCTCGCTTTTAAATGATGTGATGAATAGGCGCAAGAATGAGGAGCAGTTGGTTAAACTGCAGTTTTATCATGGACATTTTATTATGGCCATTTTTAAAGAGTCCAAAATACAAATGATTCAAACCTTCTCTTTTAAAATTGCTGAAGATGCGGTTTATTATATTATTCGAGGAGCTCAGCAGTTTGGAATCAATACCTCTTTTGCGATCGTAGAATTGAGTGGTATGATCGATTTAAATACCGAATTATACTTGCAATTAAAAAAAGTATACGAGAATATTGAAATTGATACGATGGAAGCCAATGGGGTTATGTTTGATGTTAATAAAGAATATCATCCGCATTATTTTGCGCCATTTTTTAAATTGGCATTATGAGAATCATTTCAGGAAAATGGGGCGGGAGAAGAATCAGTCCTCCGGCCAATATGCCTCATACAAGACCAACTACCGATATAGCTAAAGAAGGGTTGTTCAATATTTTGCAGAACCGAATCAGCTTTGATGGTATTGAAACACTTGATTTATTTGGAGGCACAGGCTGCATCAGTTATGAACTAGCTTCTAGGGGAGCGGAAAAGTTAACTATAGTAGAGAAAGACCCCATTATGCATGGGTTTATTGGAAAGAATGCAGCCATGTTAGGAATGGAAAATGTTCAGCTGCTCAAAATGGATGTATTCGCTTTTTTGCAAAGCTGTACCAAACAATACGATTTTATTTTTGCTGGACCTCCTTATGCACTGGGCACCATTGATGAAATACCCAAGATCATTGTTTCTAAAAAATTAATTGCTCCAGGTGGTTTTTTTGTTTTAGAACATACGCCCAGAAATGCTTATGAGAAAATGGAGGGTTTTTCATTTGTAAGAAATTACGGAACCACTTTATTCTCCTTTTTTGAAGGTGCTGAATAATTAGTCTACTGATCCTATATTTCGTGGGGATTCTGATTTTGCTTTATTCAACGTGTATTGGATACTTGTTTGTATAAAATTCTTGTACTGTGCTTTATTGTTGACAAAGTAATCTGAACGATTCATCCAGCCCATTTGAATACTCCATGTTTTATTGAATTGATAGCCTGCTCCAAGGTAAAACCTATTTTGTTCGTAGAATACATTTTCATTATTGAAATGAAACTCATTGGATACGGAAAGAAATAGGGTTTGATTTGTAATGGTCTTGTTATTGATTGGAACAATGGCATTGATGCGATACCTGAATCGGTTTCTATAGCCTGCCGATGTATATCGTTGCTCTGCTCTTAAACGATTTTCTAAACGAACACCATTGAGGTTTAGATTATAGATGATTTGTTGCCAAACCCTTTGCTCTGATTGTAAAATGGGTGTTCCAAAATTTTCTGTTACAGGATAGGTAACATATCTACCCGTTCCAATTAGTCCGGATAAATTGGGAAGGAAATTGTATCCAATACCTCCTTTCACTTCATGATAATTGAAATCATGGAAGGTTTGCTGAGAACGCAATTGAAGTTCTACAAATGCATGCCATTTACTGGTCAAATTAAAACGACCAGTTAAGGAATTCCAAGTACCTAATCCAGGAGTTTGTGCAGTTAAAAAATAAGTACTGTAAAAAAAAGCCCCGATAGTTATCAGGGCGTTTTTAAAATTTATAGGTAGTGAAACCATTGTTTGTTTATATCCCATTTTTCAAATTCTTTGGCCACTTCTGTTAAGAAACTGGCACCAATACTTCCATCCACTATTCGATGGTCGTAACTTAAAGATAAGTACATCATATGTCTTATGGCAATGGTATCTCCATCAGGACCTTCCATTACCATTGGTCTTTTTTTGATAGCACCAACGGCTAAAATTGCTACTTGAGGTTGGCTAATAATAGGCGTTCCCATTAAGCTTCCGAATGTGCCAACATTGGTTAATGTGAAAGTGCCACCTGTGGTATCTTCTGGTTTTAGTTTGGCATTTCTTGCAGCGTCTGCTAAACCATTCACTGCTTTACTTAACCCAACAATATTCATTTGGTCGGCTCCTTTAATTACGGGTACAATTAAGTTACCAGTAGGTAAAGCAGTGGCCATGCCAATATTGATGTCCTTTTTTAGAATAACTTTATCGCCATCTAATGAGCAATTGATATAAGGGAAGCGCTTAATTACATTGGCTATACACTCCACAAACATGGGGGTAAATGTTAGCTTAGTGCCTTCACGCTGTTCGAATTCATTTTTAACTTTTGTTCTCCACATAACCATATTGGTTACATCTGCTTCGGCAAAGCTGGTTACGTGCGGACTGGTATGTTTACTATCAACCATATGCTTTGCAATCAGTTTGCGCATACGATCCATTTCAACTATTTCAGTAGCACCAGAAACAGATACCATTGATGGATCTGAAAACTTACCTGATGGCTGAGCAAATATTGCTTGGGGCGAAGGTGGAGTAGGTGCTGCATATGCCGCCACATGCTGTTCAGGGAATCTAGATCCTGCTTTAATTGCAGGTTCTGCTGATTGCTGATAGTTGGGTTGTGGAGCAGGTACAACTGGTACAATAGGTTCTTGATAGGCGGGCACAACAGGTTGCGGTTGTGGTGCAACTGGTGCTTGCGCTGCTATTGGTGTTGCAGCTGGTTGAGGTGCTGGTGCAGCAGGTTCTTGAACTGGTGCTGCAGGTGTAACTGCTGGTTGCTGAACCGGAACTACTGGTGCAACTACCGTTGGTTCAGTAGGTACAACTGGTTCACTTGGTTGTGCAGCTGATACAACCGGCTGTGGTGCTGGCTGTGGTGCAACTGGAGCAATATATTGAGGTGCTGCGGCATAAACGGGAGCTGGTTGATAGGCCGGAACCCTTCCTGCTTTTTTATCTGCAACGTATTGTAAAATGTCTTTTTTAGAAACACGGCCATCATTACCTGTACCTGGAATTCTTTCTAATTCGCTTAAACTAATGCCTTCGCTATTTGCGATATTTAAAACCAATGGAGAATAGAATCGATTAGATGCAGGCTTAGCCATTAATTCTACCATGGGAGCACTAGGTGTATAAGGCACTTCCACAACTGGTGGAGGCGCAACTGTTACTGGCGCAGGGGCAGGAGTAGGAGCAGGTGCAGGAGCAGGTGCTGGTGCTGGTGCTGGTGCTGGTGCTGGTGGTGCTTCAACAACTGGTGCTGGAGCAGGGGCTGGCGCTTCAACCACAGGAGCAGTCATAACAGGGGTGCTAACAGGAGCACTTGCATTTGCTGCAGTTTCAACTCTTACAATAACAGTACCAATGGGTACCACATCGTTTACGTTATATAGGATTTCAGTAATCGTTCCTTCTACTGTAGATGGAACTTCACTGTCTACTTTATCAGTAGCAATATCCAATACGGTTTCGTCTAATTTAACATGGTCGCCTACTTTCTTATGCCATTTAAGAATGGTAGCTTCCATTATACTTTCGCCCAACTTGGGCATCACCAATTCAGCTATTGCCATATTGTACTACTGTTTAAAGCGGGTTAATAAGGTATAGTTCATATACACAATCCACTACTAATCAACAAAGATAGTTGTTGAAACCGATTAAATAATCAACTATTATCCACAATCATAGCCCTCAACATATTCAATGCATTAATGGCGGTTAGGTTGATATTTCGTTCTCGATCAAATCTAAATTGGAAGTGCTTTGCATTCACTTTGTTTTTTGATGCTACTGCTATCCAAACTAGGCCTACCGCTTTCTCTTCTGTTGCTCCTCCGGGTCCCATAATGCCACTAACTGCAATGGCAAAATCGGTATTCATTTTTTCCCTTACCGATACAGCCATTTGCTGAACCGCTTCCTTACTAACAGCACCAACTGTAATCAGGGTTTCATGCGGTACATCTAGTAATTGTTCTTTAATAATATTGGCGTAGGAAATGATGGAACCTGTGTAAAAAGTAGAAGATCCTGCATGCTTACTCAGTAAGTGCGCTATATATCCTCCTGTGCAGCTTTCTGCAGTTGCAACAGTTTGATTTTTCTGTTTTAGTAAGTTACCTATCACCATTTCCATTGGCTCATCCTTGTCGGTAACTAAATATTCTAAAACATTATTTTTCAATAAGTTAAATTGGTTATCTAATTCTTTATTTAAATCATTTTGATTGTTTCCCCAAGCACTTAATCTCAATCTTACCATTCCATAATTAGGCAAATAGGCCAACTTGATATGACTGGGCAGTGCTGTTTCAAATTGCTTGATTTGTTCAGCCAGAAAAGATTCTCCTATACCAGCTGTTAATAAAGTACGGTGTTCAATAAATCCACTTTGGAACCATTCTGCCACCAGTGCCTTTACATGGTGTTCCATGATCCATTTCATTTCGTGTGGCACGCCTGGCATTGCAATTAAGCGTACATTATTCTTCGTAAACAACATTCCAGGCGCTGTTCCCTTTTCATTTTTTAATACGGTACATACATCGGGAACCTGAGCCTGCAATGTATTCCGTTCAATCATTGGCCTTTTTAGAATATGCTGAAATATATAAGTAACATGGTCTAAAGTAGCTTGATCCATCACCATTTTCCCGCCAAAATAATCGCATAATAATGGTTTGGTGATATCGTCTGCGGTGGGCCCTAATCCCCCCGTAATTAATACCAAATTTGACTTAGCCATAGCATCATCAATAGCTTGCCAAATATCTTCCCGATTGTCTCCAACGGCTACTCTGTTCTTTACTAGAATGCCTGCTTTATTGAGTTCTTGGGCAATCCAACTACTATTGGTATCAATGACTTGACCAATCAATAATTCGTCTCCGATGGTGATGATTGATGCATATGTTTTATTCATGAAAATGGGCTTATTGATTGTTAAAATAGGGGGCCAATGTTGCTAATAATTCTGCCGGCATTCCCATGCGTTTATTGGTAAGCGTATTAATAAAAAACAAAGTCACTTTTCCTGTGGTGAGTAATTTCTTTTTCTCGTTATAAACTTCGTGTTCAAAACATATTTCGTGTTGAGTAGGTAGCGTTTTCAATATAGTCTTGATGGTAATTAAATCGTCGTAATGGGCAGGCCGTAAAAATTTAGCTTCCATTGCCACAACAGGCATTCGAACCCCCATTTCTTCCATTTGTTTATAAGTAAAACCCAAAGCCCTGATGCATTCTGCCCTGCCTACTTCAAAATATTGTGCATAATTACCATAGTAAACAATATCCATCTGATCAGTTTCTGCATACCTAACCCGCACTGTTGTTAAATGTTCGTACATCCTTGCAATTTGTTGACAAACTTACAACCTTATCCTGTTTTTCCACAAAACGCACGTTTAAACAAGCTTAACAATGCCTAGGCATATCTTTAACAATGCTTTGCCACTTAATACCAACAAATAAAAAAATCTTTGTACCATATATTCCTCCCCATGAATAAAATAGTCACGCTAATTATATTCAGCTTATTTGGTTTTAGCATATTGGTTCAGTCTCAAGAAACGATGCAATGGTCTGACCCTGATGCTGCTTTTAAAGAAGCAAAACAATTGTATCAACAAGAGCAATTTAGTCTGGCTTTTCCTGTCTTTAAAAGACTGTATAATAATGGGATAAAGCAGAGCAATATGCCCGTTCAATTAATGGCAGATGTTCAATTCTATTATTTAGTTTGTGGATTACAGTTAGATGAAACGGGTGCTGCTGTTGCGGCTAAAACTTTTGTTGAGTTGAACAATCATGTGGCACATGTTCAGATGGTTGCTTACTATTTAGGTGAATATTATTATCAGCGAAAAGAGTATAATACAGCATTGGCTTATTATGGAAAAAGCAATATTGCCAATTTAAATAATAGTCAGATTGCTAGGATGAAATTTCATCAAGGGTATGCTTATTTTACAAACAAGGATTTTGAAAAAGCCAAGCCTTTGTTTAATGCTATTCGGCAAATGTCTTCCGATCCCAACTATATTGATGCCAACTATTATTATGGCTTCTTAGCATTTAGTGAAAGATCGTATGAAACCGCTATTGAATGTTTTTTAATTGCCGAAACGCATCCAGACTATCAACATGTAGTTCCTTTTTACCTAACAGAGCTGTATTATTTTAGCGGCAATAGAGAGAAGGCTTTGGCTTATGGAGAAAATGCCATCAAGAAAAATGGACAGTTTTACGATTTGCAATTAAAGCAATTGGTTGGACATTTATTATTTGAAAAAAGAGAATTTGCAAGAGCCTTACCTTACTTAGAAACATATATAGCATCAACAGAAAAAGTACGAAGAGAAGATTTATACGAGCTATCCTATTGTTATTATGAAGCAAAGAATTGGAATAAAGCCATTCAAGGTTTTAAGCAAATAGGAGGTGCATTAGACTCATTGGAACAAAACAGTATGTACCTTTTAGCAGATGCATATTTAAAAGTGAATGATTTGCAAAATGCTCGAAATGCTTTTCAGTTTTGTGCAGCCAACAATAGCAATTTGTTTCAAAAAGAAGTGTCTAGTTTTCATTATGCAAAACTCTCTTATGAATTAGGGTATTTTGACATTGCGGTAAAAAGCTTCCAACAATTTTTAATTCAGTACCCTCAATCGGGTTATGTGAATGAGTCTAAAGAGTTACTGGTAAGCACCCTAGCCAATACCAATAGTTTTAAAGATGCTTTGTCTTTATATGAATCATTGCCCAATAAATCGGCTAATGCTGCAGCCCTTTTACCAAGATTATTATATGGTAGAACAGTAGAATTAATTAACGACCAAAAATTAGACGCTGCGGAGCTATTATTAGACCAAATAATGAATACTCCCAATAATACAGCTCAGTTACCCTTGGTATATTTTTGGAAAGGGGAGTTGAGTTACCGATCGGGAAAAATGGAAGATGCCATTCAGTATTTAACGCAATATTTGAAAGCGCCCACCAAAAATGGAGAAGTAAATACCAGTAATGCACGGTATAATTTGGCTTATGCGTATCTAAAAAAAGAAATGTATAAACAAGCCAAAGAGCAATATGAATTGGTGAATAAAAACCCTCATTCAGCCTTAAATAACGTAGAGAAAGATGCAGTAGTTCGGGCAGCAGACTGTTGGTTCATGTTAAGAGAATACAAGCAAGCCTTGAATTTGTATGATCAAATTGTACAATTGAACTGGTCTTCCGCTGATTATGCAACTTTTCAGAAAGCTATTATTGCTGGTGCAATGAATAATCAAATGCAGAAGCTTAGTTTATTGCAATCAATACCATCATTGTATCCAACTTCATCTATGTTGGCTCAAGCAAGACTTGAGGTTGCCAATACTTATTTAGCTGATGAGGCTTTTGGAAAAGTGATTGAACCCTTACAAGCCTTATTGAATCAAAAAGACGCTGCAGCATTTTATCCTGTTGCCTATCAAAAATTGGGGATAGCATACTTTAATTTGAATAAGAACGAAGAATCGCTCAATCAATTCAAACAATTGGTTTCTAAATACCCCAATAGTATGGAGTCGGATGCTGCAGTTGAATATGTTAGAAACATTTTCATTGAACAACAGCAACCCTTGGCATATATCCAATTCATGGAAACCAATGGTAAAACCTTAGCTGGTAATGAAGCCGATTCAATAACGTATAAGTCTGCATCCATAAGATTTGAATTAAAAGACAATATAGGAGCAGAAGCTGGATTTAAAACCTATTTGGCCAATTTTCCTCAAGGAAAATATGCAGTTGAAGCCAATTATTTATTAGCAGAGATTAATTTATTGCAGAAAAAAAATAATGATGCCTTGGGGTATTATAAAGCAGTTGCTGCATTATCTCCTAATAAATATGCGGAACGTAGTGCATTACAAGCAGCTAGAATTTTCTATTTTGATTTGCAAGATTACATCAATGCATCTACCTATTACGCACTCTTAAAAACCATAGCATTACAACAAGAGAATAAGTTGGAAGCTATGCGGGGATTATTGCGTTGTCAATACAAAACCCAACAATTTGCTCAGGCAGTGCCCAATGCAGCAGAATTATTGTTGCAAAAAAGCATTGCTACCGATGATCGTTTAATGGCTGGATATGTAATTGCAAAGAATGATCAAATGGATAAAAAATATCCATTAGCACTTCAAGGGTACCAATCGCTCTTGTCTTTGGGTAAATCGGAGATTACAGCAGAAGCCCAATATAGAGTAGGGGAGCTGCTATTTCAATTGGGTAAGTTAGATGAAGCAGAAAAAGCTTGTTTTGAAGTAATTAAGAAGTATGGCTCTTATGCTTATTGGGTTACTAAGAGTTACCTACTGGTTGGTGATATTTACTTAAATCAGAAAGATTATTTTAATGCAGAAGCAACTTTTAAAAGTGTAGCGGATAATGCTGAAATAGAAGAATTTAAAAAAGAAGCGGCAGCAAAATTGGCTTTGGTAATTGCAGAAAAAGAGAAAAATAATAAAGTACAATAATATAAATGATTGGAAACATGAAAACGAAAATTGCCCTTTTTATATTATTGCTTTTGGTTGGATTTAGTATGGATGGATTGGCGCAACAACGAAAAAGCAAAAAGAAAAAAGCCAAACAAGCTAGGGTTACTAAAAAGAAAACAGTAGCTAAAAAAACTAAATCAAAAAGAAATACTACTAGGGTCGTAAAATCCGAAGGAGAAAGTTTGTCTGTAGCTTATTCAGTAGCTGACCCCAAAAATACAGATACAGGATCTACAAGAACAGTAATCATCACTTCTGCATTTAAACCTTCATTGCAGAATGCAGCTAAAATTAATTTTACTGCAGCAACAGCGGTTGCTGATTCTTCAAGATTACCATTAACTTATAAAGTTCCTTCATCTAATTTATTTTTCACTTATCAACCCATACCACTGAAGCCTTTGGCAATGCCAACAGATTCACCAGTTGTCTGGAAAAATTCGCATCGAGTAAAAGCGGGGGCTGGTAATTTGAGTTCATTTTATGGAGAAGGTCGGTTCTCATTTGGAGATGGAAAAAAATCTTTAACGCATATTCAAACAAGTTACATAAGATCTAAGGGTAAGCTTTATGCACAGCAGTACAGTAAATTCGACTTAGATGTGTTGTCTGTAATCAATAGTGCGAATAACTTAGAATGGACTTCGCATGCTCAATTTAACAGCACTACCAGATACCGATATGGTTTTTTACCCAATACCCTTGTTTTCCCGAAAGACCAATTACAATTGGTATATAATGGGCTGTCTTTAGAAGTAGGTGTGAAGAATAAATTGACTACTGCATCTGGAATTGATTTTCATCCAATTATTCAGTTTAATCGATTTACCAATACCAATAATGCGGGTGAAAATAATATTATTATAAAAGCACCTATTGAAAAGTCTTTTGGAAAAATGCTTGGTCTGAATATTACTGCTAATGCAGATATTGCTAAGTACAGTGCAACTAGTACAATTAGTAATTCCATCAATAACAATTTGTACAGCATTGACCCAAGTATATTATTAAAAACACCCAATGTAAAATTGAATCTAGGGGTGAAGCCTACATGGGATAATGGTGTATTTAATCTTTTACCCAATTTGACCGTTCATTCTAGATTGCCCAATACCACCTTATCGGTTGAAGCAGGATTTAAAGGATCATTTGTAAAAAATAGTTTCCGCTCTCTTGTTCAGTTCAATCCATGGATTGGGTTGCCTAATCAGCTTCAAAATACCCGTGTGATAGAGCAATATATTGGTTTGAATGGAAGCACCAATAACCATTTCTCATTCAATACCAAATTGGCGTTGATGCAAATCAACAATCAGCCGCTTTTTATTAATCAATTAGGTGATGGCAAAGCGTTTGATATTTTATATACTAATATGAATGCTTTTAAATTGAGCGGAGAAGTCAATTATACATTTCAAGAGAAGCTGTCTTTATTAGCTAGTGCCAGTTACACTAATTTCAGTAAACTCGATGCTGCAACAGATGCATTTGGGTTAATTCCATTAGAAACTACTGCAGGCTTAATTTGGAAACCAATTGGAGACTTGCAAGTAAAAGCCGATCTTTTTTATCGCTCGGGCTCATTGTATAAAGATTCATTTTCGAGTACTGCAAGAAGGCTTTCACCTGGGATGGATATGAACTTAGGGGTTGAATTTGGAATCATGCCTAAATTGAATTTATGGCTTCAAATGAATAATCTTTTTAACAATACTTATCAACGTTGGAACCAATACCCTGTTTTTGGTTTTAATGTTATGGGAGGAGTTGTATATTCGTTCCAATAAACGCTAATTGCATGTATCAATACCTTCATAAATACCTTGTGCTCAATCATCGATTGAGTATTCCAGACGTGGGTAATTTTGTGATTGAACCTAATACGGCCAAATTAGATAATGCCAACGGTTTCCTTTTTGCTCCTGCTCCAGCCATTCGCTTTAAGCAAGAGCAAACACCCCCTTCCGATAAATTTTTATTTGATTTTATCTCTGAAGAAATGGGGGTAGACCAAATGACTGCTATTAAACAGTTTCACGACTATGTTTATAAAATCAAGACTTCATTAACTACTCCACAGGGTGCAGTTATTCCTGGTATTGGTGCAATGCGCAAAGAAGAGAATGGGTATATATTGTTTACACCCGAGAAAAATTTATTGGAATTATTGCCTCAAGTAAAAGTGGGTGAAACCATTGAGTTTGCTAAAAAAGAAGTGGTTAAAATAAACCACGATGAAGATCGAAATTTGACCGAGCAAGAAGAGGAAGATATTCGAGAATTGTTGGGGCAGGATAGTCAAATTAAAACCAGTGATAACTGGTGGGTATATGCCGTTATATTATTAATGATTGGTATTGGAGCATTGCTTTTCTATTATGTATAAAGTTGTTGTTTTTTTATGTTTACACCTATTCATCATTACCAATGCCCAGCTTGTCTTTCTGATAAAATTGAATATGCTTTAACTGCAAAAGATCATACAGTAAGCAAAGAGGATTTTGATATTTGGCATTGCAATGAATGCAGTGTAAGATTTACCCAAGATATTCCAACAATAGAACAAATTGGACCCTATTATCAGTCCAATAATTATATCTCCCATTCTAATACCAAAAAGGGATTAATCAATCAACTCTATCATTTAGTTAGAAATTACACGTTGGGTTCAAAAGCAAGGCTCATTAAAAAATACAGTGGCCTATCGGCTGGACGATTATTGGATATTGGTGCGGGAGTAGGTGCTTTTGCAGCTACCATGAAAGCGCAAGGGTGGCATACCACTGCACTAGAGCCCGATTCAAGTGCTAGAGCGGAAGCGAAAAAACAATATGGGATTGATTTGTTATTGCCCAATGAATTGTATTCTTTTGCACCACATCATTTTGATGTGATTACGATGTGGCATGTATTGGAACATGTGCACGATTTACAAGGCTATTGGAAACAATTTAATCATGTTTTACCAGTAGGGGGTAAGCTGGTAATAGCAGTGCCCAATTATACTTCTTCCGATGCTGCGCATTATCAATCCAATTGGGCAGCTTATGATGTGCCAAGGCATTTGTATCATTTTTCTCCTGCTTCAATGGCTCAATTAGCTGGTATGCACGGATTCACCATTGTAGCGACTCAACCCATGTGGTTTGATTCTTTTTATGTTGCCATGTTAAGTGAACAGTATCAATTTGGAGCAACTCGTTATTTAGCTGCATGTTGGCAAGGTCTGCAATCGAATTGGGCTGCTTTAATGAATCCCAATAAATGCAGTTCGGTTATTTATATATTGCAGAAAAATTAGTTCAGTTTCAATTCGTACAAAGCAGGCCAACGTTTTCCAGTGATCAATAAGTTACCAGTAGTTGGGTTAAAAGCAATTCCATTTAAAACATCTGTATTGGGTGCAACAGGTTGATTGCTTTGTTGTAATAATCCCGTCAAGTTTATTTTGCCAACTACTTGCCCTGAAGAAGGATCAATTTTCAAAATATAGTCGGTTAAATATTTGTTGGCATAAATAAATCCGTTGATCCATTCTAATTCATTAATACTGTCAACATACCCATTATGGTCTGATACGCCCAATGTTTTGGTGATTTTAAATGTAGCTGGGTCTACCCAATATAAGTTGCTCCCACCAGTGGATACAAGTAAAGAAGTTCCATCTGTAGTAATTCCCCAACCTTCATAAGGCCACTCAAATACTTTTTCTTGTTTCAGGGTTTTGAGGTCGTACTTATATACTTTGTGCTCTTGCCAGGTTAGTTGGTAAATCTTGTTATTTAAGATGGTAATGCCTTCTCCAAATTCATTATCAGGTAGTTTAATCGACTTGATTGCTTTGCCTGTTTTATAATCTGTTTGCAATAATTTACTTTCAAAATACCATCCAGTACCTTCCCATAATTTGCCCTCATGCCAAATCAATCCTTGTGTGAAAGAGGAAGTATCGTGCGGAAAAATATTCAATACTTGAAAGGGAATATTTGCAGATTCTTGAATGGCTTGAACCTTGTTTTGTTCAATATTATCAGACTCCGCACTGCTATTGCATCCAATGAATGAAATAGATAAAATCAAAAAATAGAATAATCTTTTCATGGTTGAAATTGATGATAAAGTTAATCATTCGCTAGCACCATGGCTGCAACTTTTTCGGCTACAATAGGCGTAAGTGCTACCCCCATACCATTACAAGCAATTACTGCTAAGAGATTGGGTTCGACCCATGTGCAAAGCGGCTCTTTGTTGGGAGTAAAGCCCATAATCCCACTCCAGTATTGTTCAATTTCAATGGGTTGTTTTGTATCAATATAATTGGCTAAAAATTGCGCCAAATGATTCCTGATTTTATCGGATCCAGTTAGGTCAGTGGTTTGTTCGTTTGCAAAATCCAAATTACGAGCACCACCTATTAATATTCGATTGCCAATATTTCTCCAATAATAAAAACCTTCATCAAAATGGAAAGTGCCTTTTAATACCAGCCCGTCGATTGGCTTGGTCAATAGTATTTGACCTCTTGCAGGTGCTATATTTAATTGCGGTAAAAGGGATTGCGTAAACCCATTCATGCAAGCAATTAACTGTTTCGCTCTAATGGTTTGTCCAAATTGGGTAGTCAGCGTAAATGATTCGGCGGTTCTAATCCACCCCTTTACTTCTATACCATTAATGATGCGAACACCTAATGCCAATACTTTGCTGGTTAGTTCATTCACTAATTTTCCACTGTGAATACCTGCTTCAAATGAATTGTAAACCAGGTGATCAAATCCTTTTACCCCGTATTGATTCATTTGTTTGGTGACGTTGCAAAAGGTTTGATGATGGCCCGTAATGGGGGCTAGTAGTCCATTTAAATGATGGATATGATCATCTAAATTCGTTGAAGTGAGATGGTCATTTTGAATGGCTTCAAATCCTCCACAAGCATCGTATTGAATGGCTTCATCCGAAAAGTTCGCACGTATTTTTTGAATGCCTTTAAAACGGCTTTCTACTATGGATAGCATTGCAGCAGTACCCATCGAAGACTCATCACTGATTAATTCAGTTAAACTGCCAAAGCAAGCAAAACCCGCATTACGGGTTGATGCGCCTAAAGGAGTTGCGTTTTTTTCAAGTATGGTAATGGAAATGGAAGGCGCTGCTTTCTTTAATTCATAAGCAGACCAAAGACCCATTAGGCCAGCACCGATGATCACGATATCTGCATCGGCATAATAGCTGTCTTTTTCCCAGAACGATAACATATTTATACGTTGAATCGGAAGTGCATGATGTCTCCATCTTTCACCAAGTATTCTTTACCCTCAATGCGCAGTCTACCATTGTCTCTACAAGCCGCTTCACTACCATACTTCACAAAATCTTCGTAGGCAATTACTTCGGCTTTAATAAATCCTTTTTCAAAATCGGTGTGGATTACACTCGCCGCTTGTGGGGCTTTCCAACCTTTATGGATGGTCCAAGCACGCACTTCTTGCACACCTGCTGTAAAGTATGTGTCTAAGTTCAATAATTTATAGGCAGATTGAATTAAACGATTCAAAGCAGGTTCGGTCATTTTATATTCTTCCATGAACATTTGCTTATCCTCTGGATTGTCCATTTCGGCAATTTGAGCTTCAATATTATTACACATCACAATCACTTGAGCGCCTTCTGCTTCAACTGCTTTTTTCAATTGCTCAGAAAAAGCATTGCCGGTATGCATGGATGCTTCGTCTACATTGGCTACATATAAAACGGGCTTATCGGTTAATAAGAATAAATCGGCTACTGCAGTTTTTTCTTCTTTACTTAAACCCAAAGAGTGAATGCTCTTACCTGCCATTAAATGATTTTGACAGCGTTGTAAAATGTCAAATTCAGCTTTGGCTTTGGTATCAGAACCTACGCGTGCCATTTTTTCTACTCGCTGTAATTTCTTCTCTACGCTCTCTAAATCTTTTAATTGTAATTCGGTCTCAATAATTTCTTTATCTCCAACAGGATTAATTGCACCTTCCTCACGTAATACATTCTCATCTTCAAAACAACGGATCACATGTATAATAGCATCTACTTCTCTAATATTTCCCAAAAATTTATTACCCAATCCTTCACCCTTGCTCGCGCCTTTTACCAAACCAGCAATGTCTACAATTTCCATTTGTGTAGGAATGACTTTATTGGGTAAAACCAATTCTGCCAACTTAGTCAAACGCTCATCTGGAACATCTACTAAACCTACATTGGGTTCAATAGTACAGAAACGATAGTTACTTGCCTGTGCTTTTGCACTATTACTTACTGCATTAAAAAGGGTTGATTTACCTACATTTGGAAGACCTACGATACCTGCTTGTAAAGCCATTATATTAATTTTGAGGCGCAAAGGTAAGGAATAACCATCATTAGCATTATCTTAGACTTATGGCACTGAATTATGTTTGGATACTCTTTTTTGTAATTGGACTGGTGATTGCTTTAATAAAGCTGATCCTTTTTCAAGACTATGAGATTTTCAAAAAAATGGTAGAAGGCATTTTTGATGCCAGCAAATCGAGCGTGATGGATATTGCCCTTCCGTTAACTGGGGTAATGGTGTTTTTTATGGGTTTGATGAATATTGGCGAAAAAGCTGGGGCCATTAATTTTTTAGCCAGACTCCTCAATCCATTTATGAAAAGATTGTTCCCTGGTGTGCCTGATAAGCATCCAGCCATGGGGCAAATGGTCATGAATTTTAGTGCCAATATGTTGGGCTTAGACAATGCTGCAACTCCTTTTGGGTTGAAAGCCATGGAGAGCTTACAAACCTTAAATCCGCAAAAAGAAACAGCCAGTAATGCACAAATCATGTTTTTGGTATTGCATACCAGTGGGCTTACATTGATACCATTATCCATCATCGCCTATAGGGCAGGGGCGGGGAGCGTAAACCCAACTTCTGTTTTTGTTCCACTGATGTTGGCTACCTCGGTTGCCACTGTAGCAAGTATTTTAATTACGGGAATTTATCAACGACTAAAATTTGATCGGGTCTTGATTGCTTGGTTAGGAACGATTGTGACGGCCATTTTTTTATTTGCCTGGTTTATTCAACAATTGCCTTCTCAAAAAGATATTCCAGTACCCACTTTATTAACGAAGGAAACCTTCAGTAATGTATTGGGGAATATTATTCTGTTTCTCATTATCTGCACTTTTATTATTGGGGGGCACTTAAAAAAAGTAAATGTATTTGATGCATTTATTGAAGGCGCCAAACAAGGTTGGGAAGTGATTTTAAAAGTGATTCCTTATTTGGTGGGGATGTTGGTTGGCATTCGGGTGTTCAGAGAAAGCGGTGCCTTAGAAGCCATTATCAGTGGCATTACTTGGTGCTTTACTGCAGTAGGTTCCAGTGGAGAATTTGTTCCAGCATTACCGGTTGCCATTATGCGTCCATTCAGTGGAGGTGGCGCTAGAGGACTGATGTTAGATATTTTTAAAACACATGGCCCCGATAGTTTTGTAGGGCAATTGGCCAGCACTTTTCAGGGAAGTGCAGACACTACTTTTTATATCATCGCACTCTACTTTGGTAGTGTAGGAATTAAAAAAGTTCGATACGCAATTTGGGCAGGTATGTTGGCCGATTTAATTGGCGTGATAGCTGCAGTGGTGATTGCATATATCTTTTTTAAGTAGCAGAACATTCAAGCTCAAACCAATTGGTTTCAATAACTAATTATTTGGTTTCAGCTAGTTCCAAAATAATGGCCCATTCTTCTGGAGTGACAGGCTGAACAGACAATCTTTGCGCTTTTACCAATGCCATTTTTTCTAAACGAATATCTGCTTTAACGGTTGCTAAACTGACTGGCTTTTTTAATTTTTTTACTGGCTTAAAATTGACTACAACCCAAGCTGTATCATCGGTTGTAGGGTCTTGATAAGACTCTTTGGTTACTTTGGCAATGCCCACAATTTCCATTCCTTCATTGCTATGGTACCAAAAAGCCAGATCGCCTTTTTTCATGGCCCTTAAATTATTGCGAGCTTGATAATTTCTTACTCCATCCCAAAATGTTTCCTTGTCATGTACAAACTGATCCCAACTGTATTTAAAAGGCTCAGACTTAATTAACCAATAGTTCATTGTAATTCCATTTTTGTTTCTTCAAAGGCAATGCCTTCTTTCATTAATTCTGCTAAAACCGGTTCGTAGATTTCTTTAATGATTGGTATATGTAACCCTTTAAGATCAATTTTGTTCTCTAAAATTAAAACAGCTGCAATCCCTAAGGGCAAACCAACGGTTTTGGCCATGGCCGTATGCAATTCATCATCTCCTTTGACTACCAATTTACTTTGAATTGCATAGTGTTTATTGTTTACATGGTATTCCAATTCATGCAACATTACAATGAGGTCTTTGTCGCCTGTTTGTAATTTCCATTTTGCTTCGAGGATGGCTTGAAGCAATTGCGCAACAGTTAAAGTTCCCTTGTTGATTAGGGTTGGATCATTGAGCCCTAAAAAATTGAACTGCTCGATTATTGCAGGGCTATTCAATTCTACATTGTATTTTTTCAAATGACTTTGAAAGAATTGGGCATAGCTTAATCCATTGGTATCAATGACTTCTTCATCACTGGTTAATTGGGCTTGTACTATTTTTTCCCAACCCAAACAAAACTCGGCATAGCGTAGGGTAGTTCTAATAAAAGTTTGTGCAGATTCCAATTGATACAGTGGGATATAAGAAAGGGAATCTCTATTGGGATAATAGGCCAATGTGCCCACTTGTGGAATATTTAACTGTGCACAGTTTTCAAAAATCTCCGCATAGTTTTTAGCAACTACTTTTCCATCTTCTTGGTAAATGGCGCCTGCTTTTCCTGCAGTAACAATATTCCTTGGATTCCAACTGATTTTGTAATGCCATGGATTCGTATCAGACTCTGGGGCAATCAATCCCCCGCAATGCGATTTAAAGGAGCTTATTTGCCCACCATTTGATTGAATCTCATGAATGATTTGCATAGCACTCATATGGTCAATTCCGGGGTCTAAACCCATTTCTCCAATGAACAATAAACCAGCATCATTAATGTCTTTCTCTAAACTTTTAATTTGATGATCTAAGTAGGAGGCTGTCAAAAGATTTTTCTTCAACCTTACACAGTCTTTGGCCACTAAAAAATGCAAGCTCGGCGGTAATAGTGAAATCACGATATCGGCGGCTTTAATCAACCCTTGTCTGGCGTCTTCATCTTCAATTGATAAAGCTGCTGCACGTAAATTTGGATACCCGTTAATTTTACTATTTAAGGCTGTTAAGTCTTGGTCTGCAACTGTGCAAATCCAGTTTTTTTTGGCAGTAATGCCCCCTAAATACCTAATTAAAACCGTGGCAGATTTGCCCGCACCAAAAACTAAAATTTGCATAAAGAATTACTTAAAAAAAATAAAGATAGAACAATTGCTGTCTATCAATGAAAATCAAGCGGTTAGATAGGGTGTAAACTGTGGATAAAACCCTTAAAAAAACAGCGTTTTTTAGCCTTTTTAACCCCTAAAAAAGCTATCTTCGCAAACCTTCATTCAGGAGGCTATTTTTCCCCCTGAAAATGAATTAAAAGTAGAACCAGTAAGATACATGGAAGAGAACTTAATACCAGAACAAACCAACGATAACGACCGCATTATTCAGGTCAATATTGAAGAGCAAATGAAGACGGCTTACATTGATTATTCAATGTCGGTTATTGTGGGTCGTGCATTACCTGATGTTAGGGACGGGTTTAAGCCTGTACACCGTAGGGTATTGTATGCAATGAATGAGTTGGGGAATAATAGCAATAAGCCCTTTAAAAAATCTGCCCGTATTGTAGGGGAAGTAATGGGTAAATATCACCCACATGGTGATAGTGCTATTTACGATACGTTGGTGCGTATGGCCCAGGAATGGACAATGCGTTATACGTTGGTTGATCGTCAGGGTAACTTTGGTAACCAAGATGGAGATCCACCAGCTGCTATGCGTTACACTGAGGCAAGATTGCAAAAGATTGCAGAAGCCATGTTGGATGATATTGAAAAAGAAACAGTAGACTTTCAATTGAATTTTGACGATTCATTAGAAGAGCCCACTGTTTTGCCTGCAAGAATTCCACAGTTATTGGTGAACGGATCTTCGGGTATTGCGGTAGGGATGGCTACCAATATGATGCCGCATAACTTAAGCGAAGTTATTGATGGATGTGTGGCATATGTAGACAATAGAGATATTACGATTGAAGAATTAATGAACTATGTAAAAGCGCCAGATTTCCCAACCGGTGGAGTCATCTATGGTATGGAAGGCGTTAGACAAGCATTAATGACCGGAAGGGGCAGGGTAGTAGTTAGAGGTAGATGTACGGTTGAAACCAAGCCCAATGGCAGAGAAATGATTGTTATTACCGAAGTACCTTACCAGGTAAGTCGGGATACATTAACGGATAGAATTGGACAATTAGCCATCAATAAAATTGTTGATGGAATTTCCGATGTAGGTAACCAAAGTAATAAAGATGGTACTCGTATTGTAGTTGAATTAAAGAAGGATGCTGTTGCACAGGTAGTCATCAATCAACTGTACAAGCATACAGAATTACAAACCAGTTATGGTATCAATAATGTGGCGTTAAGCAAAGGACGTCCGGGCATTATGAACCTACACGATCTAATTAAAGCTTTCATTGAATTTAGAATGGAAGTGGTGATTAGAAGAGCCAAATTCGAATTAAGAAAGGCCGAAGAAAGAGCGCATGTTTTAGAAGGATATTTAAAAGCATTGGATCATTTAGATGAAGTGATTCGTTTGATTCGTGCAAGTAGAACCCCTGATGAAGCGAAGGAAGCATTGATGGCCAAGAGTAGCCAAGAAAAATGGTACCTGAATTCTGCCATGTTCTCTGATCTTACCGATGAGTTGTACAAACAAGCAGAAGGACTATCTGAAATTCAAGCGAAAGCCATACTGGAATTGCGTTTACAGCGATTAACTGGAATGGAACGCGATAAAATTATTGAAGAATTCAATGGCTTAATTGCAACCATTAAAGAATTGAAAGCGCTCTTAGCAAATGAAGATTTGCGCTATGCATTAATCAGAAAAGAGTTACTAGAAGTAAAAGATAAATTTGGTGATGCACGTAAAAGTGAAATTCAATACTTGGCAGATGAAATGCGTATTGAAGACTTGATTGAAGATGAAGATGTGGTTATTACCATTTCGCATTTAGGATACATCAAAAGAACTTCAGCAACCGAATACCGTCAACAAAAAAGAGGTGGAAGAGGTGCTGTAGGATCAAAAACCCGAGAGGAAGATTTTGTAGAACATTTATTTGTGGCTTCTACTCACGATACCATTTTATTCTTTACAGAAAAGGGTAGATGTTATTGGATGAGGGTTTATGAAATTCCAGAAGGAGAGAAGCAAAGCAAAGGAAGGGCTATTCAGAATTTGATACAATTGCCGGGTGATGATAAAGTGAAAGCAATCATCAATGTAAAGAATATTGCAGACACCGATTTTGTACAAAACCACTATATCGTTCTTTGTACTAAACAAGGTATCATTAAGAAAACTTCTTTAGAAGATTTCAGCAGACCAAGAGCGAACGGGGTGAATGCGATTACGATTGTGGAAGGCGACGAATTGTTAGAAGCCAGATTAACCAATGGTTCTAGCGAAATCATGTTAGCTGTAAAGAGTGGACGTGCTATTCGTTTCCCTGAAGAAAAAGTGAGACCAACCGGTAGAGGCGCAATTGGTGTAGCTGGAATTGAAGTGGATGATGCAACCGATGAAGTGGTTGGCATGATTTGTGTAAATAAGGAAGATACAGAAAGAACCATATTGGTAGTAAGTGAAAAAGGATATGGTAAAAGAACCGCCATTGAAGATTATCGTATTACCAATAGAGGCGGTAAAGGTGTTAAAACAATTAACGTAACAGAAAAAACAGGAAGTTTGGTTGGTATACTTTATGTAAAAGAAGTAGAAGACTTAATCATTACTTGTAAATCGGGAATCACCATTAGAACAGGCATTGTTGACATTAGAGAAGCGGGCCGCGCAACACAAGGTGTTAAATTAATTCGCTTAGATGAGGGCGATGAAATTGCAGCCATTTCTCAAATTGAAGAACAGGTTGCTGAAGATGCTGTGGAAGAAGTAAATGATAGTACCGAAACAGCAGTAGATGGAACTGAAAACGGAACTGAAAATGCTGGCGATGATGCTGGTTTAAATATTGAAAATAACGACCAACCAATTATTTAAGTACACGACTAAAAACAACCATATGAAGTATTTTTTCTCCTTGTTGTTAAGCGTTGCAATTATTTCAGTTGCAACTGCACAGGATTTCAAGAAAGTTGAAACCAATGTTTTATTAAACAAATTTGAAGAAGCAAAAACAGAGATTGATAAGTCTTTGGCAGATCCTAAAAATCAAGCAAAGCCAGAAGGGTATTACTGGAAATCTAGAATTTATGCAGCTTTATATAAGAATGAAGCAACTAGAGCAAAGTATCCGAATGCAGCTGAAGATGCACATACTGCATTTCAAAAATTTGCAGAAATGGAACCAGGTTTAGCGAAAGTAAAAGAAAAGGGTGCTGATGGTTATTTCGATATGTATTCCACTTCTTTTAATGTTGGAATCAATAATTTTAAAGAGAAGAAATACGATGCTGCTTCAAAAGATTTTGAAAAAGCAGTTGTTTATAGCGATTATATTTTCAAGAATAAATGGGCTAGTTCTCAACAACCATTTGATACCACTTCAATTTTGTATTGTGCGTACTCTTTTCAAAATGCACAAAAGCCAGATGATGCGGTTAGATATTATACGCGTTTAGCAGAAAACAAAGTAACAGGAGAGGGCTTTGCGGATATTTATAAGTACTTAGTAGATTATTATACTAAGAAAAAGAATAAAGAAGCATTTGAAAAGAGTTTGGCGCTAGGTAAAGAAATTTACCCTAAAGAAAACTGGGAAGATTTTGAAATTGAATACATCGATCAAAACTATGATTTAGCTGGTAAGACTGCATTATATGATGAAATGGATGCAGCCGGAACTTTAACTGAATCTAAGTATTTGCAATTCGGTGATGTGTTTGTTTCTGTTCGCAACAATGATGGAGTAGATAGTTTAACGGTAGATAAGTACAATCGCAAAGCCATTGATGCATTCAAGAAAGCATATGGTAAAAACAATAACAATGCAATTGCTGCATTTAACGTAGGTGTTACTTATTACAATTACTTCAACTTAGAAGACGATAAGTATGCAGCTAATATTAAAAAATTACAAGAGATTAATGCTAACAAACCTGTAATAAAAGATCCAAAGAAAAAAGCAGCAGCTGAAGCAGAACACAAAGCAAAAGTGGATGCCATCAAAAATGCCAATGCCGCTATTGAAAAAGTATCTATGGAGAATGTAGATATAGCTGCAGAATGGTTAACTAAATCTTACTTGATCTTAAAAGACAAAACACCTCGTAGCAACACAGAGAAAAGTGTAATCAATAAATCAGTTGACTTCATTGCCAATATTTATTACTACAAAATGGGTCGTGTTAGAGGTAAGGATGCCAAATTATTTGATCAATACGAAGCCAAATACAAAGAGTTTGATGCTTTACACTCAACTTTCAAATAATATATGATTATCCGTACACTAGTTGTATCCTTAACATTGGCAGGTATCTTCTCTTGTTCCACTAGTAAAAAAGAAGGGACAGTAGAAGATACTTCGCTAATGACTGCAGAACCTACCGTTAAAACGGAGCAATTGATTACAGGTTATGAAGTTATCTGGGGAATGGATTTTTTACCCAATGGTGATTTGCTTTTCACAGAAAAAAAGGGAAAGCTGCATCGCAAGAGTGGTGATAAAATCACTGAAATAACCGGATTACCCGTTATCAATACCAGCGGTCAAGGTGGGTTATTAGATGTACGTGTTTCTCCACAGTTTAACAGCAATGGATGGGTTTTTATTAGCTATGCCGGAAATTACCCTGGTGGCGGAGGAAGCTATCATCTAATGCGTTTTAAATTGGTCAATGATCAAATTACAGAACCGAAAATATTATTGACTTCTAATTCGGCCAATACAATGACCGGCCATTATGGAAGTAGGATTGATTTTGACGAAGCGGGTAATTTATTTGTAAGTATTGGGGAAGGAGGCGCAACCAGTTACGGTGGAGCAAATTCTCCCAATAAAAATGCACAAGACGTTAATAGTACTTGGGGTAAAGTACATCGCATCACACAAGATGGGGGCATTCCAGCTGGGAACCCAGTATTACCGGGCAATACAGCACCTACAACCGTTTACAGTTACGGACACCGCAATCCACAAGGCTTGGTTTATAATCCGTTCACCAAAGAAATTTGGGAAGCTGAACATGGACCCAAAGGTGGGGATGAAGTCAATATTATTAAAGCAGGCAACAATTATGGTTGGCCCTTGGTATCGTACGGCGTTAATTACGACGATAAACCAGTTTCTGCAAGTCCAACAATGACAGGCGTTACAGACCCCGTTCACAAATGGGTACCATCTATAGGAGCTTGCGGAATGGCGTTTATTACAGATAAAAAATTCAAAAGCTGGACTGGCAATTTATTGGTCGGTGGCTTAGCACTGCAATATTTAGCACGACTAGAAATCAAGGATAATAAAGTAGTAAAAGAACACAAACTCCTTGATAAAGTTGGTCGTATTCGTCATGTACGCCAAGCACCCGATGGTTCTATTTATGTTTCAATAGAAGGACCGGGTAGGATAGTAAGATTGGTGGCTGAATAAAAATCATTTAAATGCCCCTCAAGAACTATTTTGTCCTGTTTTTTTTATTTGCACCACTTCATTTTTTTGCTCAGAAACAAATAGTCATTGTTAAAAATGGAGTGCCTCAATTTTCAATTATCATTCCTAAGAAGCCAGCAATTGCTGAAGAAGAGGCTGCGCAATTACTGCAATCAGTAATTAAACAAATGGCTGATTGTGAATTAAAAATTCTAGATAATAATCAGACAAACAGCCTAAAATCAATATATATCTTTCCTTCAGAATTTATTGATGAATTTAGTACAAGCGAGACAGTTTTAGCTTTTCCACAAAGCTTCAAAGTACATCTTACCAGCGAGTTTGAATTGAAACGAAAACAACTTATTGATGATGCATTTCTAATTGCTACACATGACAATAGTATTCTGATTGTATCAGGCGGAAAAAAAGGTTCCATTTATGGTGTTGTTCATCTACTTGAAAAATATTTAGGTTGTAGAATGTATGCGCCCAATGCAGAAGTAATTCCCAAAATGAAAACGATTGCACTGCCCATTTTAAGTGAAATGGAAAAGCCAATGAATCAGATTCGAATTGTAAATGGAGATTTGACACAGCAAAATTTAAACTATAGAAATTGGCAGAGACTGAATGACCACAATGAAGAATTTGCAAAAGGTTTTTATGTGCATACATTCAATCGACTAGTGCCATGGGAAACCTACTTTGAAAAACACCCAGATTACTTTGCATTCATGGGTAATAAACGTGTTATTGATCAATTATGCCTGACTAATGCTGAAGTATATAATTTGACAGTTAAAACATTAAAAGAAGAAATGACTAAACAGCCAAACAAAAAATTATGGTCTGTAAGTCAAGGAGATAACTTTTCTTATTGCCAGTGTGATGGATGTGCTAAAATAATTGCAGATGAAGGATCACCAGCAGGGCCAATCATTCATTTTGTCAATAAGATTGCCGCTCAATTTCCAGATAAAATTATCTCAACATTAGCCTATCAATATTCAAGAAAAGCGCCCAGAAAAATAAAGCCCGCGAGTAATGTACAGATAATGCTTTGCACCATTGAGTTAAATAGGAGTAAAGCCATCATGAATGATAGCCTTAGTGTTTCCTTTCTTAAGGATATAACTGACTGGGGGAGGATTAGTC